>JAEAMG010000666.1_pt1 | contig 35926 bp, 31 predicted proteins | sample 8958741 | NCBI WGS metagenome assembly JAEAMG01 (sample SAMN16933256, study PRJNA681125) | bioreactor sludge metagenome | isolation source: anaerobic bioreactor treating anionic surfactant - SDBS | place: India: Bengaluru | collected 2019-02-28 | reverse complement strand
ATTGATATATAGCGTATTATAAAATATGAATCAAAAAGATGTCAAAGTCAGGAGGAACTAAATCAGATAAATAAAAAATGCTTTCCTACAGCTCTTATTCATTACATGTGCATTTCTGTAAATCAAAAAATGGATATTTATTGATATCGGTTGCAAAAGTACTACAAGTTTTGCATACAGACAATAGTAGATGTATTAAATATACAAAAAAATAATCTTTTTTGCTGTTTTGGTTGATATATTTGCATATAAATGCATTTGTATGCAAATATAATTTGGTTTTTATTGGTATGAAAAATGCATTTTTATTGACAAATAATAGATTGACTGGCTTTTCGCAGCCAGAGCTTATTGTAAAGTTCAGCTGATTGTTTTTCGGGCTTGATGGCTGTTGAGAGAATAAACAGGAACGACGAAGGAGAAATTTTTTCCTTCGTCGTTCCTGTTTGAAAATGCTGATCATTCTGTTCAAAGATATCCTTCGAACAGAATTAATTATTTTGCATAACTTACTGCTCTTGTTTCGCGGATAACAGTAATCTTCACCTGTCCCGGATAAGTCATTTCATCCTGAATCTTTTTAGCGATATCGAACGAAAGTAATTCTGTTTCTTTATCATCAATTTTGTCGGCTCCAACAATCACTCGTAGTTCGCGACCAGCCTGAATGGCATAAGTTTTAAGAACGCCAGGGTAGGAGAGAGCCAGATTTTCTAAATCGTTCAGTCGTTTGATATAAGCTTCAACAATCTCGCGGCGTGCACCGGGACGTGCACCTGATATGGCATCGCAAACCTGAACTATTGGAGCGATCAGCGTTTCCATTTCTACTTCGTCGTGGTGAGCGCCTACAGCATTGCAAATGTCTGGTTTTTCTTTGTATTTTTCGCACAAACGCATACCAAGAATAGCGTGTGGCAATTCTGGTTCATCATCTGGCACTTTGCCTATATCGTGCAACAGACCAGCGCGTTTTGCTTTTTTAGGATTTAATCCAAGTTCGGAGGCCATGGTGGCGCAAAGATTAGCTACCTCGCGTGAGTGCTGCAAAAGGTTCTGTCCGTATGACGAGCGATATTTCATTTTTCCTACCATACGAATGAGTTCGGGGTGCAGGCCATGAATGCCGAGGTCGATAGTGGTACGTTTACCAATTTCAATAATCTCTTCTTCTACTTGTTTGTGTACTTTGTTTACAACTTCTTCGATGCGTGCCGGATGGATACGTCCATCTGTAACGAGCTGGTGGAGGGATAAACGTGCAATTTCGCGACGAACGGGATCGAATGCCGAAAGGACAATTGCTTCGGGGGTGTCGTCAACAATGATTTCTACTCCGGTAGCAGCTTCGAGTGCGCGGATATTACGACCCTCGCGACCGATGATGCGGCCTTTGATCTCATCGGATTCAATATGGAATACTGTTACCGAGTTTTCAATGGCGGTTTCAGTAGCTACACGCTGAATGCTCTGAACAACTATTTTTTTTGCTTCTTTGTTGGCTGTCATTTTAGCCTCTTCCATTATATCGTTGATGTAGGACATGGCCTCGGTTTTGGCTTCTTCCTTCATGGCTTCTATAAGTTGCTCTTTGGCCTGATCGGCGGATAAGCCGGAGATGGCTTCGAGTTGTTCGTGAGCCTGACGGCTCAGGTGTTCAAGGTCTCTTTTCTTGTTTTCGAGCAGGCTGAGTTGTTGTTCGTGGGTTTCGCGAAGTGCTTCTACTTCGTTTATTTTACGTTGCATTTCACCTTGTTTCTGGTTGAGTTGCATTTCGCGCTGCTGTAGTTTTACTTCTTTTTCCTGAACTTTTGCATTGCGTTGCATTACTTGTTGTTCGTGCTCGGCTTTGAGTGCAATAAATTTTTCTTTAGCCTCTATCAGTTTGTTTTTCTTGAGCAGCTCAGCTTCAGCTTCAGCCTCAAGTCTTGCTCTTTTATTGAAAACCCTTAGAAGAACTAATGTCCCTCCGGTTCCCAGCACAAAGGCGATGATTCCTATTATTATTGATGTCATGATACTTATTGTGTTGGTTTTAAATTAATTGTTTGTATATATTGATTGATTCATTGTTATTAGTTATAAAAAAAAAGCATTCCGAAGACAGAGATCCATCAAATCAGTAAATTTGATTGAATCACCCATCAGCGCAATGCAGGAAAAACACAAAGTGTAAACGAAATTTTATTTTTTAGCAAGCAAAGTTTTTAATTCTTCGTCGAGATGTTTAATCTTTTCGGCCATTGGAACTAAGTCCTGGTCTATCTCCTGTTTTGATAAGGCAACGGCTAATCTGAAGGCAACTAAAACAAGTATTTCTTCAGTGGCTCGCTGGCTGTAGATCTTCTGGTATTCATCCAGAAATCTGACAACAAGTTTTTCTGCTTTCCGGTATATCTCCTCATCTTTTCGGGCGATATTCAAAGGCATTCTGAACCCGCCTATTTGGATGTGGATTTTAAATATTTCTTCGTTTTTATTCATACGCTTTATTCATCTAAAAGCGCTAAACATTTGTCAATTTCCCGCACCATTTTGTTTATTCGTTGCTTCGATTCGTTTCGGTCTTCCTGACTGACACCTAAATTTCGGGCAATGCGTAAATGGTCGTAATTTTTCCGAAGTTCAAGAACATCCTGATGAGCATGCATTAGATCGGTATGTTTCCGTTCCAATTCTGCTTTTAGCTCGGCATTTTGTTCCTGTAATGACTGGTACTCTGACATCAGTTTTCGCAGTTTTAGTTCAAATGCGGCTATTAGTTCTTCGTATCTGTTGGTCATTTTATCGGTAAATTCGCCACAAAAATAGTATTTTGCTTTGAATTAATAAAATTTATTGCGTTTTTTTCGATAAGTTATTTGAAAAACTGAATTTGTACTTAAAGCTAAACAGATTAGAATGCAGAAGCATCCATTGTATAGAAAGCTCATTCATGGTTCTCATCTGTCAGAACCATATTTCAGAAAACTAAAGACCGCACATCCAGAACGTGTTGTTTTTAAAACAGTTTTCGGATATACAAATCGACATTTACTGATTTGTTTATCCGAAAAACAGTGTAATCCGAAAATTATTTATTTTGCTCCTTTGCCCAACTATCTTTCAACGATACGGTGCGGTTGAAAATAAGATGATCTGGAGTTGAATCAGGATCAACATTAAAATATCCGATGCGTTGGAACTGAAAGTGATCTAGGGCCCGGGCATTTTGGAGCGAAGGTTCAACGTAGCAGTTTGTAAGTACCTTGAGCGAATCAGGATTGAGCAAGTCGCGGAAATCGCGTGGATCGGCCGATGGGTTTTCGACGCTAAACAAGCGGTCGTAGAGTCGCACCTCGGCTTTGATGGCCTGAGCTGCCGATACCCAATGCAGCGTTCCTTTCACTTTGCGGCTCGATTCAGGCATACCGCTCTTTGTCATTTCGTCGTATTCGCAATAGATTTCCTCAATATTGCCATCTTTATCTTTCTTACAGCCGGTGCATTTTACAATATAAGCACTTTTCAGACGAACTTCCTGGCCGGGAGTCATACGGAAAAATTTCTTTGGTGCATCTTCCATGAAGTCTTCACGCTCAATGTATAGTTCGCGAGAGAAAGGAATCTGGCGAGTTCCTGCCGATTCGTCTTCAGGATTGTTTCCGGTTTCCATCATTTCAACCAATCCTTCGGAATAGTTTGTTACAATAAGTTTTACCGGATTGATAACTGCATTGACGCGAGTGGCTGTTTTGTTTAAGTTTTCACGCACAGCATGTTCCAATAGTCCTATGTCGTTTTGAGCTTCAAACTTTGTATACCCGATTTTGTCGATAAAATTATGAATGGCTTGTGGAGAATAGCCACGACGGCGCAAACCACAAATAGTAGGCATACGTGGATCGTCCCAGCCACTTACCAAACCTTCCTGAACAAGTTGAAGCATTTTACGCTTACTCATTACTGTGTAGGTAAGATTCAAGCGGTTGAATTCAATCTGGCGCGGACGATAATCTGATGTTTTAAACTGATCGATAAACCAGTCGTAAAGTGGGCGATGTACTTCAAACTCCAAAGTACATAACGAATGGGTTACTCCTTCGAAATAATCCGATTGTCCATGCGCATAATCGTACATCGGATAGGCTTTCCACTGCCAGCCAGTGCGATGATGTGGGTGAGATGTGATGATGCGATACATCAACGGATCGCGGAAATGCATATTGGGAGATGCCATATCGATCTTAGCACGTAGAACCATAGCGCCTTCAGGTATTTCGCCTGTATTCATTTTATAAAAAAGCGCAAGGTTTTCCTCCACAGGTCGGTTGCGGTACGGACTTTCGGTACCGGGAACTGTGGGCGAGCCTTTTTGTTTGGCAATGGTTTCGGCCGATTGTTCGTCGATATAGGCTTTTCCTTGTTTAATTAATTCAACTGCCAGGTCCCAGAGTTGTTGGAAATAATCAGAGGCATAATAGATGTTGGCCCACTGATATCCAAGCCACTGGATATCTTCCTGAATAGAGTCAACGTATTCAACATCTTCCTTCACCGGATTGGTGTCGTCGAAGCGAAGGTTGCAAATGCCGCCATAATTGCGTGCGATACCAAAATCGAGACAAATTGCCTTTGCATGACCTATGTGCAGATAACCATTGGGTTCAGGAGGAAAGCGGGTCTGAATCCGGCTTCCATTTTTGCCATCGGCAAGATCCTGTTCTACAAAAGTTTCAATAAAATTCAGACTTTTCTTTGGCGCTTCTTCGTTCATTGTTTCCATAAAACTAAAGTATTTATGAGTAAGATATTAATACAGTTAATGTCAGGTGTAAACAGAATACACCTGACATTTTTTTCTATCGTCACCAAACGCTAATTATTCAAAGTAACCTTTGATAATTCCGCGTGGAGAATTTTTAATAAATAAAAGAATTTCATCGCGTTCTTTCGTAGCAGGAAGTTCGGCTGTGATGCGTTCTACAGCATGGCTTGTGTTCATTCCTGATTGATAAAGATAGCGATAAACATCCTGAATGTCGCGTATTTGCTCGTTGTTGTAACCTCTGCGGCGTAACCCGATTGAATTAACACCTGCAAATGACAGTGGGTCGCGACCGGCAGTTACGAATGGAGGTACATCTTTTGTTACTCTGGATCCACCCTGAATCATAACATGGGAACCGATGTGAGAAAACTGATGTACAAGCACCGCGCCACTTAAAATAGCAAAATCATCTACAACCACTTCTCCGGCCAGTTGAGTTGAATTCGACATGATAACATTGTTACCAACAACACAGTCGTGCGCTACGTGGCAATAGGCCATGAGCAAACAATTGTCTCCAACAACAGTTTTGCCTTTTGCAGCTGTTCCTCTGTTCACTGTAACATATTCGCGTAATGTAGTGTTGTCTCCGATAATTGCCAGCGTTTCTTCGCCTTTAAATTTTAAATCCTGAGGAATTGCCCCTATGACAGCACCCGGAAATATCTTACAGTTTTTTCCGATTCTTACTCCTTCCATGATGGTCACGTTAGAGCCAATCCATGTCCCTTCTCCGATTTCTACATTCTTATCTATGGTAACAAAAGGATCGACAACAACAGACGATGATATTTTTGCATCAGGATGAATGTAAGCAAGAGGTTGTTTCATTAGTTTTATAGTTAAATTTATATTTATTTTGTTCAAATCTCACGATTGAACAGTTATATTTATTTGTTTTTTACAATCTGAGCCATAAACTCAGCTTCGACGGCAACTTTACCGCCTACAAAAGCGTAGCCTTTCATAATAGCACAGCCTCTGCGCATAGGTTCAATCATCTCAAGCCTGAAAACGATAGTATCGCCCGGAACAACCTTTTGGCGAAACTTTACGTTGTCGATTTTAAGAAAATAAGTCGAATACTGATCGGCATTTTCAAGGCCATTCAACACAAGGATACCACCGGTTTGCGCCATGGCTTCTACAAGAAGTACGCCGGGCATTACAGGCTCGTCGGGGAAGTGTCCCATGAAAAATGTTTCGTTCACCGTTACGTTTTTCACGCCTACAATAACATTGCTCTTGATGTCGATGATTTTATCAACCAACAAAAAAGGCCAGCGATGAGGTAGTAGTTTTTTTATCGCGTTGACATCCAAAACAGGAGCAACAGTCTCGTCGTAAACAGGAGCCTGAACGTCTTGCTTTTTAATTTCTTTGCGTATCAGTTTCGCGATTTCGGTGTTTATTTTGTGACCCGGATAGCGGGCTATTACTTTTCCTTTTATTGGTTTGCCTATGAGCGATAAGTCTCCGATTACGTCAAGCAATTTGTGGCGGGCAGGTTCGTTTTCGAAAATCAGATTTCCGCTCAAATAACCAGGGACGGTGGCATCGATTCTGCTCTGGTGCAGCTTGTCGGTAAGTTTATCCATCGTTTCCTGAGGCATAATCTCATCGTAAATGACTACTGCATTTTTCAAATCACCACCTTTTATTAAATTCATATTCAGCAGAGGTTCTATTTCGCGTACAAAAACAAAAGTACGTGCCGACGAAATTTCAGTAGCAAAGTCGCTCAAACGGTCGAGTGATGCAAACTGATTGCCCAACACCGGCGATTTGAAACCTATATGTACGTCTAAACTGAATATATCGTCGGGTAGAATTGTTATTTTAGCTCCTGTTTCAGGAATGCTGTATTCAATTTTTTTACGGACAATGTAATAATCTTTATCAGCGTCCTGCTCCTGAATGCCCGCTTCCAGAATTTTCTCCACATAATGTTTGGCACTTCCATCCAAAATAGGAAACTCAGGTGCATTTACCTCAAGCAAACAGTTGTCTATCTCGAAGGCATGAAGTGATGCTAGAGCATGCTCAACAGTACTTACCTGTACATCACCTTTTTGCAAAACAGTGCCTCTTACAGTGTGAGTCACGTTTTCGGCCAGTGCTTCTATTATGATTGGCTCGGTCAAATCAATGCGTTTGATTTTTATGCCATGATTTTCAGGTGCAGGTACAAATGTTAATGTGATATCTAATCCTGTGTGTAATCCTTTTCCTTCGAAGGAGAATGATTGTTTTATCGTTTTTTGTTTCGACATATATTCTGAAATATTTTTCAGTGTTGCGCAGCCCTATTCAATAGTGAACGCACTAAAAATTAATCTTTATTTTTTTTCTAAATCTGAGATTTTTCTCTGTAAATCGTACACTATTTTTTGCAGGTCGGAGAGGTTTTTGTAAACAACACTCGAACGGCGGAAAATGCTTACCGGCACTGCGGGGTAGCCCTGATATGCCTGATTAGGTGTTTTAATCGAATTTGGTACTCCGGTTTGAGCACCCAGAATCGTTCCATCTGCTATGTGTAAATGTCCTGCTATGCCCACCTGACCAGCAAAAACGCACTGCTTTCCAACTTTTGTTGATCCTGCAACGCCTGTTTGTGAAGCAATCACCGTATTGGTCCCAATTTCTACATTGTGTGCTATCTGCACCAAATTGTCAATTTTCACTCCTTTACATATCAGCGTGCTTCCTAAAGTAGCTCTGTCGATTGTTGAATTTGCTCCGATTTCCACATTGTCTTCAATCACTACATTCCCTGTTTGAGGAATCTTTTTATAAGAACCATCATCGGTTGGTGCAAAACCAAAACCATCAGACCCAACTACTACCCCAGCATGTAACGTGCAGTTGTTCCCAACTTTACAGTTGCTGTAAATTTTTACTCCTGCATAAAGCAAAGTGTTTTCACCTATGCTTGCGTAATCCTCGATACTGCAATTGGCATGAATTCGGGCATTGTTGCCTATTACTACATTATCGCCAATGTATGCAAAAGGAGCAATATAGACATTTTCACCAACTTTAGCCGACTCCGCAATGTATGCTCTCGACGAAATGCCTGTTTTCTTTGGTGTACTTTGCTCTACAACTGTCAATAATAATGCCAGTGATTCATAGGCGTTTTCAACCTTTATCAAGGTGCCCTTTACTTCTTTCTCCGGCTCAAAATCTTTATTCACCAATATTACGCTTGCGTTGCAATCGTAAATATACTGATTATATTTGGGATTTGATAAAAAACTAAGCGTACCTGGTTGACCCTCTTCTATTTTTGAGAAGGACTTTACTTTAACTGAAGGATCGCCAACGACGGTTCCCTGAATAAAATCTGCAATTTGTTGAGCTGTAAACTCCATATTAAAAAATTTGGGTGCAAAAGTACGAAACAATTTCCAATTTATGCATAAATAATAAAATCGAATTAATAAAGTGAGTTAAAACGACCGGAATTAGGTGTCATAATGCTATAAGATTAACGTTATTTATCCTGGTTAAAAAATTATATTTTGTAATAGCAAAAGAAATGTTTCTCTACTTTCTTTGTCAATACGGTTATGTTTAGCATGTCCGAAGCATCAACAATGTCTTTAACCGTTCCATCTTTAAATAGTATATTTATATTATCATCTTCGGGAGAGTAGGTGTCGGTTCCAACAAGTTCGTCGCCCATAAAGTACTGAGCTTCATGAGAACTTATGTTAAAGTGTGCCGCATATTGTTTGGAGAGCTCATCAAACCTGTCCTTGCTTACGGGCTCTGTATTTATTTCGACTTTAAACAGATGCCTGTTGATGAAGTTACGGCAGAGCGTTGATAAAACGATATCTTCGTGAGTCATCCATACTTTTATTGCACATGTTAAATCAGCATCGTCAAGTAAAGTAAAGTTTTGGATAGGGGCTTTTAGGTTTGCAAATGCTTTGTTATCGATATTTTGATAAAGGAAGTAGCACAATGCAGGTGATCCGAAGAGTACTGCTCCCTGCGCAGCTAACTCTTTTGCTCTTTTCAGTATGTTTACAAGCATTTTCTCGGCTGCTACAGAGGTTTTGTGCAGATACACCTGCCAGTACATAAGACGGCGTGCAACAAGAAATTTTTCGATGGAATAAATCCCCTTACTATCCACCACCAACCGGTCATTGTGGATATTCAGCATTTTAATGATGCGGGCGGCGCCAATAATACCCTCGCTGACCCCTGAAAAAAAACTATCGCGGCTGAGGTAATCCAGTCTGTCCATGTCTAATTGACTCGATACCAATTGGTGAAGGAATTTTTTTGAATATTCGTTTTTGAAAATAACCAAAGCAAGATCTAGTTTTCCACCGAATTCAGCATTTAGTTGCTCCATCAGCAACATTGAAATTTCTTCGTGGCTGATACCGCTTACCAAACTGTGTTCGAGTGCATGCGAAAATGGTCCATGTCCAATGTCGTGCAACAAAATGCAAGCTCGTACGGCTTCGGCCTCTTCGGGTGAAATTTCATGCCCCTGTTGCCTGAGTTGAGCAATGGCTTCGCCCATCAGATGCATTGCTCCCAGCGAATGCTGCATTCGAGTGTGCTGAGCGCCCGGATAAACCACCGAAGAGAGTCCTAACTGTTTGATTCTGTGTAGTCGCTGAAAATAGGGATGTTGAATGATATCGTACAGAAAATCATTTGGAATATTAATAAAACCAAAAACAGGGTCGTTGATTATCTTTAATTTATTCGGTTTTTTCATCGGTTGCATAATTTTGTACAGTTGATAGCCAGGCAAATGTAATATTTCAGACTCAGTAAAGTGGTTGAGTTTTTTCGGATACTATTTGTTCATCAAAATTTTGAACCCGCAAAATAACGAAATATTTCGGAAAAACTTTATTCCTCTGTTATAAATCAATAATATTAGATTTAACATTACTTACGATGAGGGAGTTTTAATACTGAAGAATAAACGAAAAAAAACATTAAACGAATTTGAATGGTTTTATTTAATATTTGTCAAGATTTAAACTTCAACTATATTAGTGGAAATAAAAGGACGAAACTGAAATCAATCCTGTTTCGTCCTCCTGATTATAAAGAGCTTTCAATGAAAGCATTTAATCTGTGAATTCCATTAAATATGCTTTTATAAATGCATCTATGTCACCGTCCATCACTGCATTCACATTCGATGTCTGGTAGTTGGTTCTGTGGTCTTTCACGCGACGGTCGTCGAACACATAGCTACGTATTTGCGATCCCCATTCGATTTTCTTTTTACCGGCCTCAACCACAGCGCTTGCTGCACGGCGTTTTTCGAGTTCGAGTTCGTAAAGCTGCGAACGAAGCATGCGCAATGCGTTGTCTTTGTTGCCAAATTGCGAACGACTTTCGGTGTTTTCGATGATGATTTCATCGGGCGCGTTAGTTACAGGATTAGTAAACTTATAGTGTAATCTTACTCCGGTTTCTACTTTGTTTACGTTCTGACCACCAGCTCCTGACGAACGGAAAGTATCCCAACTCAGATTGCCCTGATTGATCTCAATCTCAATTGTATCGTCGACCAATGGTACTACATAAACAGATGTGAATGAAGTCATTCGTTTACCCTGAGCGTTGAATGGCGACACGCGAACAAGTCTGTGTACTCCATTTTCACTTTTCAGGTAACCGTAAGCCATTTCGCCTTCAATCTGCATGGTTACCGTTTTTATGCCAGCCTCATCGCCGTCCTGAATGTTGGTGATTTCGCATTTATAGCCCTGACGTTCGGCCCAACGCTGATACATTCTGAAAAGCATATTTGCCCAGTCCTGAGCTTCGGTACCTCCGGCTCCTGCCACAATTTTTATCACAGCACCAAACTGATCTTCTTCTTTCGAAAGCATATTTTGCAATTCGAGCGTTTCAATTTGTTCGAGTGCCAGGCGATAAGCTTCGTCTACCTCTTCTTCGGTTGCTACTTCTTCGCGATAAAAATCGTAGGCCAACTGTAACTCTTCAATGGCTGTTTTTACACCGCTATATCCGTTGATCCATTTTTTTAATTCTTTTATTTTACGCATTTGCACTTCGGCAGCCTTGGCATCATCCCAAAATTCGGGGGCTTGCGTACGTAATTCTTCTTCTTCTAATTGGATGCTCTTCGAGTCGATGTCAAAGGTACCTCCTCAGCGCGGACTCGCGCTCCAACACATCTTTTAGTTGGTCTGTAGTAATCATTTAGTTTGTATTTTTAGTTTGATAAATTATTAATTTTGTATTGTTTCTGGCCACGTCCAGCTGATTTTATCCGTTTATTTCTTCTTCTATTTCTTTAGATGTGCTATATAAATACACATGGTAAAAATACGGAGAAGAAGGCGAGCGTAAATCCGGCAAGTGTTTGTCCGGGGGTGTGGGCTTTAAGTTCTATTCGTGACAAAGCAATAAGCGCAGCAAGACATAGTATGCCGATAAGTAGCCATGTAGGGTTATAAGCCATTCGGTAACAAATTCCAAAAATTCCACCGGCTAAACCGCCTATGCCCGACATGTGCGCCGATATTTTCCATTTGAGATTTATAAAAGTGATCAACAGAATGGAAATAGCAGTCCCGATGCCCATGGCTACCATAAATGGAGGAAATTTCAGTATTCTCCATAGGAATATTGTCCAGAAAATGTAGGAAAGAAAAGAAAACAGATAAGGGAGTGTTCTCTCTTCACGGCGGGAAATAAACAAGTCGTGTACTTCACCTTTTTTCATCAAAAACAAAATGGGGGTAGCCGGAAGCAATCCTGTAAACAACAAAGTACCCAAAATAGCAATAAGTCGCCAGGCAAAGGGTAAAATGTCGAAAACTTTTAGATTCAAAAGCATTATCATGCCATAAGTTGGCATTAACAACGGCTGAAATATTATTGATACTAAATTATGAAATTTATTCATTCACTTATAGTTGAAAGCAAGTTGGCGAATGTCGCTATGCGCTTGCTTTATTAAATTTCTTTTCTGAGTCTTGCAACGGCAATATTCAGTTGTTCGCGGTATTTAGCCACAGTTCGTCGGGCTATCAGATAGCCTTTTTCTTTTAAAACTTCGGCCAGTGCATCGTCGTTCAGAGGTTTGCGTTTGTCTTCGTTATCGATGCAATCCTGAAGTATTTTTTTTATTTCGCGTGTCGAAACCTCTTCGCCTGAATCATTCGTCATTGATTCGGAGAAAAAATACTTTACAGGAAAAATACCAAATTCAGTTTGAATATATTTACTGTTGCTTACCCGCGAAATCGTGGAAATATCGTAGCCCGTAATGTCAGCAATGTCCTTGAGAATCATGGGTCTGAGGTAAGTGTCATCACCTTCGATAAAAAACTCTCTTTGGAAGTTAACAATCGCCATCATCGTTGTCAGCAGTGTTTGTTGGCGTTGCTTAATGGCGTCGATAAACCAGCGGGCAGCATCGATTTTTTGTTTAACAAACATCACGGCATCTTTCATCTCGCGTGTCTGATTCTTTTTGTTCGATGCATAATCCTGAAACATTTCATTGTAGGTATTGTTCACTCTTAACTCCGGAATGTTACTGTTGTTGAGGTGCACAGTGAGTTGATTTTCATCGTTTTCGAGAATAAAATCGGGGACAATTGCCGACATTGATTTCTCAAGAATGTTTCCTCCCCAGCTATTACCGGGTTTTGGGTTCAGCTTTACAATTTCAGCAATTATTTTCTTTAACTGTTCTTCGTCTATATTGAGTGCTTTAGTGATTTTGTCATAGTGTTTCTTCGAAAATTCTTCAAAATAATCGACGATAATTTTTATAGCTTGCTTTATTTCAGTAGTTTGTGTTTTTCTTTCCAACTGAAGTACCAGACATTCCTGAAGTGTTGTTGCTCCTACACCTGCAGGATCAAATTTCTGTATGAGCGAAACAACGCGGTACATTTCATCATCGGTAGTTTGTATCCCCGACTGAAAAACGATATCATCCACCATCGATTCGGGTGTACGTCGCAAATAACCTTCTTCGTCAATATTACCAATAACGTATTCAGCCAGTTGGTGGTCGTGTTCCGAAAGTTGCAATAAGCCCAACTGATCCATCAGATTTTCGTGAAAAGTCATTCCTGCTGAAAATGGAATGTCCTCGTGTTTGTCATCTTTGGATGAATTATTGACTTTTAGTTTATAATCGGGTATGTCATCATCGGCCACATAATCGTCTATGTCGAAATCATCATTGTTTCCGCCATCCTCATTGTTGAAATCCTCATCAAATTCATCATCGTTTGTTTCAGCACCTTCTTCGAGTGCTGGATTTTCCTCAATTTCCTGGCGAATACGCTCTTCAAGTTCCAGTGTAGGAACTTCAAGCATCTTAATCACCTGTATTTGTGCCGGCGAAAGCTTTTGTTGTAATTTTTGTTGTAATTGTTGCTTTAACATAATTAATCGGTCGTAATGGTTGATGCTGACCAACGGTTACAAAGATAACGGTTTTTTGAAATATATTGTAGCTCTGCTTTTATTTTGAAAAATGCCTGCGCATTGGTGGCTATTTTTTCTTTTCCAATTCAATGTCAATTCTGCCTAAATACAGACCGCTTTTTCCCATCTGAGCGATGATCACTTTTTTTCCATCAGCGTTGTTTGTTTTTGTGTTTTCGAGCAAACTGTGTGAATGCCCGCCAAGAATAATGTCGATGTGTTTTGTTTGGTGAGCAATAGTGAAATCGTTAACGTCGATAGCCGTAGAGTCTGATCCTAAATGCGAAAGACAAATCACAAGATCACACTTTTTTTTGTTTTTCAGAAATGCCGATAATTCTTGTGCTTTTTCTATCGGATCGCGATACACCAGTCCGCGATAATTACTTTCGATAATTAAGCTTTTAGGGTCGACATTCAAGGCCATAATGCCAATTTTTAGCCCGAATTTTTTTAAAATTAAATAAGGCTGAATCTGGTTCTTAATCGGCGTATTGTCAACTTCGTAGTTCGAACTTATCAAAGGGAAACGTGCATCTTTCAAAATAACGGCGAGGGTGTCAATTCCATTGTCGAACTCATGATTTCCGAGTGTGCCGGCATCATATTGCATGCGGTTCAGTGCATCGATTTCTACTCTGCCGTTAAAAAAATTGAAATAGGGGGTTCCCTGTGAAAAATCTCCAGCATCGAAAAGCAATACATTTTTTTCTTCCGAACGTATTTTCTCAATCACACCCATTCGCCTTGCATATCCACCCATATCGGCGGTTTTTAAATTCGATTTCTCAGTCGGTTCTACCTGGCTGTGTGTGTCGTTGGTGTGAAGAATCACCAGTTTGATTTTTTTTTCTGCGGCGAGCTGAAATGTTGAAATAATAATCAACAAAGCAATTGCTAATATTTTATTGTTTGAATGCATGGTAATATTTTTATTCATTTATTTTGATTCGCCCGTCCAGTTTCGATTGTATCATATTTCCTTTTTGTGTTTCGGATTTGATAAATTCGAGCAACATGTTTCGGACTTTTACTCCTGTATTCAGTCTTCGTTCGTGTTCAGCCAGTTGTTCCATATTGTCGTTTCCACCCGCCAGGTAGTCGTTAGTGGCTATAGTGTAAGTTTTGCTCATATCCAGGGGCAAACCGCCAATGGTTATGTCTACTGCTTTTCTATCGGATATTTTTATGCGTAATCCTGCAACGCCCTGTCCACCCATTTTAGCAAAGTTTTGTAAAAGTTCATTGAGCTTATCTCCGCGCAGCCAAAGAATTACGAGCTCATTCTCGAATGGCATCAATTCAAAAACCTTTCTTAAGGTAATATCGCCCGCCGGAACCTGAGTGCGTAAACCGCCAAGGTTCACAATGGCAATGTCCACAGCTTCTCCCTGAATTTCGCTTGCCTTTGATCGATATACATCGGCGCTAAAGTTGGAAAGTAAACTCTCAGGCCCATGTCCCTGCATTGTTTCGGCTGCACGTCCGATAACAATGTTCATTTCGGCATCCAGCTTTTGCTTTAGCGGTTGCAGAAAATTGATGTAAGCCGTATCGGCCAATTGCTCGGTCTTGCTGTCGATAGCTATTTTTGCCGACTGCGATTTGGTGATGAACCATTGCTTAGATGTGCACGACGAGAGCAGGCACAACAGCACAACAGCGGGAATAATTGTTTTTTTATGCATATCAAATTATTTTTTGTAGGGCGAAGATACTAAATTTGAGTTGAAACTAATTTATAGCTTCATTTTTTTTATTTCAAAAATAATGTGGATGTTACAAATTAGTTCTTTGTTGTGCTTTTGCTGCATCTTATTTTCTGCTTTATGTTTTGCTAAAAGCTTAATATTTATCGCTATTTAAAATTGAAGTTCTGTACAGGTGTTGAACCTAATTTACGGCAAAGTGTTATTAACATAAATTCTTTGTCCGATAAGTCAAAACAGTATACTGCTGCTGTGTTAATTTTGAAAATTCGAGAATTTGAAGATTCGAAGTGCTAGAGTTTATAATTTCTGATATGCCATTTTTTACTTAAGATTACACTGCAATCAGATTTACGAGTTTTTTTCGATAGTAGTTGTGATTCTGAAATTAAAGTGCATTAAACCCGTATTTTTTTTATGAATTTTAAAATTTTATCCTTTTTGATGCTATTTTTTGTTTTAGCAAGTGCACAAACAAATATAAATGCCCAATCGGTATATAAATCGCAGATTTACAATGCCTATATCAATGGCGATATGAATAAATGGGCTGCTATTATTCAGGTTTTCGAAAAAGAATCGCCTTCTTCAATTGAACGTAAGCTGGAGCTTGTAAGCTATTATTATGGTTATATCGGCTATTTGATTGGAGCAAAAAAGAATGAAACGGCCCAAAAGTTCATTGTGAAAGGGGAAAAACTGATTGCCGATGTGATAAAAATGTCGCCCAATAATGCAACTGCCTACGCATTTAAGGGTTCATTTCTTGGCTTTCGCATTGGAATGAGCAAGTTTAAAGCCCTTTCGCTGGGGCAGGAGAGCATTGAAAGTATTGAAAAAGCCTACAAAATCGATCCTCAGAATATTCAGGCAGTTGTAGACAGGGCAAATGCTTTGTACCACACTCCGCGACTTTTTGGTGGCGATAAGAAAGAAGCTTTAAGACTCTTTCAGGAGGGAGTAACCCTCATCGAAACTTCAAAGTCAACTAAGAATAATTGGCTTTATCTTAATTTGCTTACTTCTATAGCACAAGCTTATGAAAATACCGACCAAAAAAAGAAGGCTGCTTTTACTTATGACAAAATTCTTCGATTCGAGCCTGAATTTAAGTGGGTTAAGAACGAACTTTACCCTGCTCTTCTGAAAAAAATGTAAATTGTTATTGGCTTTAAAAGTGTATATTACTTAATAAAACCTAAATGTTGTGTTGTATATGTGTCGTGAGCGATATAAATTATATCTTTGTGTCGTGAGCGATATAAAATGATTTTTAGTAAGAAATAAATTAAAACAAATAACAAATATTATGGCACAGAGTTTTTATGATTTTAAAGCTACTAGCTTGCAAGGAAAAGAAAAACAGATGGAAGAGTACAAAGGAAAAGTTGTTGTTGTAGTGAACACAGCGAGCAAATGCGGACTGACACCACAATACGAAGGACTAGAGAAATTGTACAAAGAATACAAAGACAAAGGATTAGTAGTGTTAGGATTTCCATGTAATCAGTTTGGAGGGCAGGAGCCTGGAGGCGAAAAAGAAATTTCGGAAGGATGTTTGATTAATTACGGAGTTTCATTTCCGATGTTCTCAAAAATTGATGTCAATGGCGAGAATGCACATCCGATTTATAAATACCTGAAAAGCGAACTGAAGGGATTTCCGGGCAGCGAAATCAAATGGAATTTCGGCAAATTCATACTCGATAGGAACGGAAAGCCATACAAACGTTTCTCTCCGTTTACAAAACCAGAGAAATTGCGCAAAGACATCGAAAAACTATTAGCAAAATAAAAAAAGCGAACATAGCTACTGGGCAGTATAAACCATTCTGCTCAGTATTTTGTTATCTTTGAAGTTAAAAACGAATAAATGGAATACGAACAACTTAAACTTGAAAACCAACTTTGCTTTCCGTTTTATGCGGTTTCCCGATTGATAATCAGAGCTTATCAGGAAGATCTTGACAAGCTGGGAATTACTTATCCTCAATACCTTGTAATGATGGTGCTTTGGGAGAAAGATGGCATTTCGGTGAATGAAATAGCTGAGAAGCTTATTTTGAACACCAATACTGTTACTCCGCTACTCAAAAGAATGGAAGCAATGCAATTAATTACACGTACTCCTTCGACAATGGATCAGCGTAAAATTATAATTCAGCTTACGGACCAGGGGTTGGCTATGCGTGAAAGTGCTGCCGAAATTCCCTTAAAATTAATGAATAAGCTGAATTTAGAAGCCTCGGATGTTCAAATTGCTGAGGCGTTTCATCTGAAAAATAAACTTTACGAATTAATAAAAGTGCTCGATAAATCCTCTAATTAAATGTGTATGAAGAATAAATTGTTTCTCTTTGCAATTTTGTTGTTTAGTGTAGCCGCTTTACAGGCTCAGACCAACCATGAGTTTTATGATATTGAAGTAAAAAACATCAAAGGAAAAGATGTAAAGCTAAAGGATTATAAAAATAAGGTGATTTTAGTTGTCAATACTGCAAGTAAGTGTGGATTGACGCCTCAATACGAGGGGTTGGAAGCTCTTTACAATCAGTATAAAGCAGATGGATTTGTGGTGTTGGGTTTTCCTTGTAACCAGTTTATGGGCCAGGAGCCGGGCACGGCAGAGGAAATTGAAAAATTCTGTACTACAAAGTACAATATTACATTTCCGTTGTTCGAAAAACTGAAAGTAAACGGAGATGATGCTCACCCCTTGTACCAATATCTGAAATCGGCTTTACCCCTTGATGGTAAAAATGATATTCGATGGAATTTTGAGAAATTTCTTATCGGTAAAGATGGGAAACCTGCGAGAAGATATTCTCCAAAGACGAAACCAGCAGAGCTTGCAGCCGATATAGAAGCATTGCTGAAATAGTAAAAATATAGTTTTTCAACAGAAAAAAGGCTTTTTTTACAAAAAAAGCCTTTTTTATTATCGGATTAACAGATAATAACACTATTTTTACTTCAAATTTCAAAACTGCATTGTTGCAGGCTAAAAATTAATCCTTTAAAATTGATATTTTATGAAAAGATTAAGAATGTGTTTTTTGTTTTTACCAGTATTGGTATTAGCATCATGCTCAGGAGGAAATAATCCGGAAAAAATTGCTGAGAAATTTAATAAAGCGATCTACACTGCTGATTTTGAAAGTGCAAAGGCACTTTGTACTGATCAAAGCAAGCAGGCTGTGGATTTTGTGGCTGCGTTTGCTTCGCAGAAAGTGGATGAAATGAAAAAAGCAAATATCCAATTCGAAGTGACCAACGTAACCCTTGCTGAAGATGGAAATTCGGCGGTCGTAGATGCTGTAGTACTTGGCAGCATTGACCTCGAAAAAGGAGGTGTGAAAGATTCTGTTGATACAAAAACCAATTTGGTGAAGATTCAGGATAAGTGGTTGGTGGAATTCAAATTAAAATAGTCGGAGGACTGATTTGTATTGGCCTGTTGTTTTTGTTGGTGAGTTGCGATTCGCCTGCTCAAACAGCAGGTTCTCGTATGTATTCAACTGATTCTTTGCAAAGTGGTGATATTATTCTTCGCAGAAGTTACGGGCTTATCAGCGATATTATTGTTATGAACCTGAATGATACGCTTGATGTTTCGCATTGTGGCATAATAATAAAAGAACCTGACAGCAGCTACAAAGTGATTCATTCACTTTCAAAAAAGGTGTCGAATGCTGATGGGGTTCAGATTTGTGGACTCGAACAATTTATGGCCGACAGTAAAACTGAAACTGTCAGGGTGTTTCGATTCCTGAGCGATTCGCAGGGCGAAATTGCAGCGCAAGCTTTGCGGTATTTGAAACAAAAAACGCCTTTCGATGAATCCTTTGATGCGACTGATTCCACAGCGCTTTATTGCTCTGAATTGCTGGTGCAGAGCATTCGGAATGCCTTTAAGATTGATGTGAGTTCTGGAGAAAAAATGCTAAAGTTTTCTATTTTTCTTCAACCTGACTTTTTTAGAGAGATTCCATTTGTGAGTAATCACTTATCTGAATAAAGGCAGACTTACTTTTACACCGATACTTTCGTATTTTAATCCCTCAAATCCTGCAAAAATACCTACTCGTCCGAACATACCAACTCCAACAGAATAACCGGTCTCAAGATAAGTTTCGGGATGCGCATTGTTCCAAAGCAGATGAAAATGTAAGGATTCGTTGAACTGTTTTGTCTGCAAGAAACCGATGCGTTTAAATAACAGATAATCCGAGTTCCAGTTGATGTGTGTTTCAAGCCATCGGTTTGTACTGAATGAATAATTTTCGAGTAGCTGAAATGTATAATCAAAAGGTTGACTGGTGACTACTAACGGGCTGGTGGCAAAATATTTATAATCAGGTGCAAAAACTTTCTGTTTCGATAGGAATGTTCCTGCAATCACTCTGTAATTTAGGTGATTGAACTCCGAAATTTTTAAACTTTGATTAATATTGAATTGTACAATACTGTACGAGGATTGTTCTGATGAGTTCGTTAATGAAAATGCTTTTTTTACACCCAAACCAAAGCTTGGGTAGTCTGAACTGATGTATTGTTTTTTGCGTCCAACTAATTTGTATTTGTAAAAAGGTGTATACTGAAGATACAACCATCCAGTGGATGCTGAGTGAGCATGGAAAGAATTCAGATAGGCTGCATATGGGTAATTGGGCTGTGGCTTGTTGCCGAAAAAATGCATACTCGTTTGATTGTCTAAAAGATGGCGTTTTTCGTACGAAGCGCTGACATTCAGTACTAACCCATTAGCAATGTCGATGCTATTTTCGGCTTTTATGTATTGTTTTTGATAAAACCGAATTACATTATCGCCAAAAAACAGCGAAGAGACAGCATTTAAATAGCGGGAAGTTCCCTGTTTCTCCTGTACATCGGCACTGATATCTCCAAACGAAAGACTAAATTTCCCGTTCGAGGCGGGTGCATAATCGTAGTTTGAATTCATTTCCCAAACCGGGGTTTTCCTTGCTGTCGTGTAGTAGACGGAAGGACTGATTGTCAGTTTGGTGGCTTTTTTTGTATTTACGGTTAGCGATAATTTTTGTCCTAACCACCAGCCATCCACAAAATTATATTCTTTGAGTATGCCTTTTAGTAGTCCATCGTAATGTAAATTTACTTTTTCGCTCAGTTTTATATTTCCTCCGAGCAGCCATGCTGTTGATTTATTGGAGGTCGAGAAACTTACTTCTATCGAGTTCGAAGTTGTTTTTACCGATTCGGGTGTCGACAAGGAATCTTTCAAAAGGAAACTTGCAGCCTCTTCTTTTTGTAAAGGAACTTTGCGGATATTCTCCCAGAAAACAGAATCCCTGAGTTCAGCAAATGAATCAACTTCAACTGTAACTGGTTGTATTTCTTTTATTTCAAGCGATTCGCGCTGTTTTTTTACTTCGGCAGGTTCAGCAATGCTATTTAAAAGTTTTGATAACTGAATTGCATCTTTTGTTGTGAGTTTATCTTTGGATGTGATATTTTCAATTTTTTGTTTTACTTTTAAATCGGTTTTTGAGGATAGGTTTATGTGCTTTTCAGGCTGTTTATCAACAACATTTTTTATCGACTCGTTCAATTTTATATTTCCATACTTCACCGACGAATAGAAGCTTGCGTGCCCTTTTACTCCCATTGTACCTATGGTTGATTTCATTTGGTAGGTAATGGGCAGAAATACAGTGGGTCGTACTTCCTGGTAGTTGATAATATAACGCGTGATAGTTCCCATCTCGTCGGCGGTTAAATCTACAGCCGAAACGCACCAGATATTTTCGGGTATATAGATAAATCCCGAAAACAATTTATCGTTTTTGAATTTAGGAATAATTCTGATTTTGTTTACCTGATATTTTCCACTCGCATAAATATCTTCAAGCTTAAAATTGTAATACTTGAAAGCCTGAGGCGATAATGGTGATATATAGCCCATGAAATCAGCTTGATATATGCTCGATGTGGAGGTGCGCAATCCTCCTTTGGGCGTCATTTCTTTAGGAATGGAACTTTTAAATGCGACGACCTTTTGTGTGTATTTTGCCGGTGACCGGAAAGTTACTTCGCTTTGCGATTCGAGCACCAATAGTTTGCCGATAAGAGCTTTTAGTTTCTGATCTTTGATCATCATCCTCATTACTGCCGGAATGCTTTCTATTTTTGCACTTCCTTTCATGTAATTTGTTGCTTCGTAGCTCGATAGTTGGTAGAGATGAAATGGTGCCCGGGCAATACTGTGTCGGATTACTCTGTAGGCAGGGTCTTCTTTTGATGGTTTTACAAGCAATTCGTTTAAAACTACAGGTTTTTCGGTCAGGGTAATTTCTATGGTTGTAATTTCGGAAGCAATATTGATTTTTCTTACTTCAGGTTCATAGCCAATGGAACGAAATTCGAAAGTGTAAGTGCCTGAGTTAAGTTTGGTTTGAAATTTACCATTTTCATCGGCCACCATGCCTGAAGTGAGTTCCTGGATGTATATTGTGGAATAGGGGATGGCCTGACCGGAAGTAGTTGTGATCGTTCCTTTAAGTGTTTGAGCGTGTGCGGAACAAAGAAATAATACAAAAATCAACAGCAATAAAATTTTTTGCATATGTGTATGAGTTTTCGTTGTATGCAGCAAATGTATTTATTTTTTGTTACACTGTCTGGTTTATGTTGAATGCAAACTTTGGTTTTAACTTAATTTACACTGCGTTGAATGTTGATATACATTTTTAAATCAATAGTTTGTGGTTTTTCACACACTTTATGATTCTGACCAAAAACAAAAGAAGGCTTGATTGCTCAAGCCTTCTTTTGTTGAAAATTCTAAAATGAATTTTATTTGTTGCTTATGTAATTCACCACCCATTCGCCGACTTCTGACGTTGAATAAGCTTTTCCGTTATTGGCAATGTCCTCGGTAACGATGTTGGCATCCATGCTGGCAGCTACAGCTTCACGAATCAGGGCGCCCTCTTCCATCATGCCGAATGCATATTCGAACATCAATGCCGCAGAAAGAATCGTTGCCAAAGGATTGGCGATATTTTTACCGGCGGCCTGAGGATAGGAGCCGTGGATAGGTTCGAAAACCGAAGTGTGAATACCCACCGAAGCCGAAGGAAGCATTCCCAGTGAACCTGTAATCACAGAAGCCTCGTCGGTCAGAATATCGCCGAAAAGGTTCTCGGTTACAAGTACGTCGAAGCTTTTTGGCCATTGGATAATGCGCATGGCGGCATTATCGACAAACATAAATTCGGTTTCTATTTCAGGATATTGTGGGGCAATTTCCTGACCAATTTGTCGCCATAATCGGGAAGTTGCCAACACATTGGCTTTATCCACAATTGTTACTTTTTTGTTGCGCTGTCCGGCATATTTGTAAGCCAGATGCAGAATGCGTTCCACTTCCTCGCGGGTGTAAATACATGTGTCATAAGCTGTATTGCCATCTTCTGCGCGACCTTGTGGACGTCCGAAATACATTCCTCCTGTCAATTCACGGATACACATAAAATCAGCTCCCTCCACCAAATCGGCACGAAGCGGTGATTTATGAATGAGCGAAGGAAAAGTGGTTACCGGACGAATGTTGGCATACAATCCAAGGTCTTTGCGCATTTTCAATAAGCCCTGTTCCGGACGTACTTTGGCGGATGGATTGTTATCGTATTTTGGGTCGCCGATAGCACCGAAAAGTACAGCATCCGATTTCATACAAAGTTCGTGAGTGGCTTTAGGATAAGGTTCGCCAACCGCATCGATGGCGCAGGCACCAACAATAGCCGTTTCGTAGGTGAGTTCATGGCCAAATTTGGAACAAATGGCTTTTGTTACATTTAATGCCTGTTCTACTATTTCGGGACCGATACCATCTCCCGGTAATACTGCAATGTTAAGTTTTTTTGTTTCTGACATATAATAATTTGCTGTTTAGAATGCGTTTTTAAATAACTTATGGTAACTGAGAATAATTGATAACCGGAATATTTCCTGATTCGAGGATGTTCAGCATTTTCATTGTGGCCTTGATGGCTGCCACTGTTTGGTCGCCATGTAAGCCGCGCGTTTTAAATGTTTTACCATCGAAACGCCAGGTAATAATTGTTTGTACAATGGCATCGGTTTGCCCGCCCGGAGGAATTACAACCACGTAATCGAGCAGTTCGGGAGTTGGTTTATCAAGGCTTTTATAGATTTTCCACATGGCTTTCGAAATCGCATTGTACTGCCCGTCGCCCGAAGCTGATTGTTCGTAGATGTCACCGTTGATCTGCATTTTTACAGATGCCATTGGGCGCAGACCGTAAGTAATTGAAAGTGAATAATTCAACAATTTGATAAGTTGATCTTCCTGAGAGCTGTTCAGTACATCCGAAACAATGTAGGGTAATTCTTCAAGCGAAACCAGTTCTTTTCTGTCTCCAAGTTCAATGACGCGTTGAGTTACTTTCTGCATCATTTCGTCGTCGAGTTCGATACCGAGTTGTTGCAGGTTTTTCAGAATATTGGCTTTGCCTGATGTTTTACCTAGTGCATACTGACGCAAACGACCAAACCTTTCTGGAAGTAAATCGTTGAAATACAGGTTTTTTTTATTGTCACCATCGGCATGAACGCCGGCTACTTGTGTAAATACATTATCGCCGATCACCGGTTTGTTGGCCGGAATACGAATGCCCGAATAGGTTTCGACCACCTTGCTTACAGAGTTGACTTTTTCTTCTTTCAGATTGGTTGTCACCTTTGCATGGTCGTGCAAAACAGCAAGAACGCTTGTTAAAGGAGCATTTCCAGCACGTTCTCCCAATCCGTTTACAGTGACGTGTACGCCTTTAACACCGGCTTTTACGGCTTCGAACACGTTGGCAACAGCCAGATCGTAATCATTATGTGCATGAAAATCGAAATGAAGGTCGGGATAACGAGCTATCATTTTTTCGCAAAACAAACGGGTTTCGTCCGGATTGAGAATCCCCAAAGTGTCGGGAAGCATGAAGCGCTTAATGTTTTCGTTTTTCAACGCATCCACCATGAAAAAAACATAATCTTCCGAATCGCGCATTCCATTCGACCAGTCTTCGAGGTAGACATTTACAGCAATGCCCATATCGCGGGCATTTGCCAATACCTTCCTTATATCGGCAATATGTTCCTCCGGTGTTTTCTTTAGCTGATAGCTGCAATGTTTGAGCGAGCCTTTACAAAGCAGATTTAAAACTTCGCAACCGGCATTCCTTATCCAGTCGAGTGAGCTGCGTCCATCCACAAATCCAAGTACTTCTACTTTGTGTATATGCCCATTTTTTCGGGCCCATTCGGCTACGCGTTTTACCGAATTATATTCTCCTTCTGAAACTCTGGCTGAGGCAATTTCAATTCGGTCGACACATAGTTCTTCGAGCAAAAGCCTTGCTATGCTAAGCTTTTCCTGGGCTGCAAAGGCAACACCCGATGTCTGTTCACCATCGCGAAGTGTGGTATCCATTATTTCTATGACCCCTAACCCCTGAAGGGGGACTATGTTAGCTATGTTTTGCATATTGTCCTTTATAAGTTCTTTCTTATTATTCGTTTAAAAGTAATCAGTACAAATATAATTCCCCTTTAGGGGTTAGGGATTTATCTTGTTTTTTCGTACGCTTCAATCAGATCTTTTTTACTCAAAAGATAATCAATGTCATCCAATCCGTTCAGCAAACATTCTTTTTTGTATGCGTTAATCTCAAAGTTTTCAGACTTTCCGGTTGCATTGTTAGTGATTTGTTGATTTTCAAGATCGATAGTCAACGTAGTTTTCGGATCGGTGTTGACTGATGAAAAGATTTCTGCCAGAAACTCTGCGCTTACAACCACAGGCAGCACACCATTGTTCAGTGCGTTGTTTTGGAAAATATCGGCAAAAAAGCTCGATACCACCACTTTAAACCCATAACCATCAATGGCCCAAGCTGCGTGTTCACGGCTCGAACCGGAACCGAAATTTTTTCCGGCTACCAGAATGGATCCGCTGTACAGCGCGTTGTTTAGTACAAAGTCGGCTTTTGGGCTTCCATCTTTATTGTAACGCCAATCGGCAAACAAATTGTTACCGAAACCATTTTTGTCGGTCGCTTTCAAAAAGCGGGCAGGTATAATCTGATCAGTGTCCACATTCTCGATGGGAAGTGGAACTACTGTTGAAGTTAATGTTATAAACTTTTCCATATTTTATAATTTGCCAATAAGACAATATGCCAATGTGTCAATTGAATGTTCTGCTGAATCAACAATTAACAGATCGTTTTATTTCCCTTTGGACGTATTTATTATAATATTAATAATTTTTTGTATTTCTTTAATTTAATCTAACAAGTACTCTTCGAATGGATAATTTTCAGAGTATTTACACAAAAGCAGCCAATATTCAGTTTCATCATCGTCTTTAGCAGCTATTTTAAATTTATGAATAAAATCGGCCTTGCTTTCACAGTTCTGAGCTTCCCTAACATTTGCACCAACGGATGTTCCACTTTTTAAAAGTTGATTAGAGATAACATATTTTCGTAGTTCTTCTAATTTCTCTGTTTAAGCCACAATTTTTAGAGCAAAGCAAGAGACAAATCTACAATTCTGTTTCCTGTTTTTGGTAAATCCATTATAAATTTAAATATTAAATTTCTTATATTATCACATTATCTTATTGGCACATTGGCATATTAGTATCTCGGATCTGTTATTTTTCCGGTTACGGCAGCAGCAGCGGCTACAAGTGGACCAGCCAAAATGGTGCGTGCTCCGGGTCCCTGACGGCCTTCGAAGTTTCGGTTGGATGTGGAAACTGCGTATTTTCCGGCAGGAACTTTGTCGTCGTTCATGGCCAGACAGGCTGAACAGCCTGGTTGGCGTAGTTTGAATCCTGCCTCCGTTAAAATATCCAGCAGGCCTTCTTCGCGAATTTGTTTTTCTACCATCCAGCTTCCCGGAACGAGCCATGCCGTTACATTGTCAGCTTTTTTCTTGCCTTTTACATAATTGGCAAAAATACGGAAATCTTCAATTCTTCCGTTAGTACAACTTCCAAGAAATACATAGTCGATAGATTTGCCTTCGAGTTTTTCGCCCGGTGCAAAACCCATATATTCGAGCGATTTCTGGAAAGAAATACGTCCGGCTTCGTCGATATTCTCCAAAGTTGGAATGCTGTCTTTGATGCCCATTCCCATTCCCGGGTTTGTCCCATAGGTGATCATTGGCTGAATATCAGCAGCATCGAATGTGAGTTCTTTGTCGAATTTGGCACCTTCGTCGGTTTTAAGTGTTTTCCAGTAAGTCAGTTTTTTATCCCAGTCTTCGCCTTTTGGTGCAAATTCGCGACCTTTTACATAGTCGAAAGTTGTTTGGTCAGGGGCAATTAACCCGCCGCGTGCACCCATTTCGATTGAGAGGTTGCAAACGGTCATGCGTTCTTCCATGCTCATGTTCCGAATGGCTTCGCCTGCATATTCAACGAAATATCCAGTGGCACCTCCGGTAGTGAGTTTCGAAATCATGTAAAGTGCCAAATCTTTAGCAGTCACTCCTTTGTCGAACTTTCCGTTGAATGTAATGCGCATTGTCTTCGGGCGGGTTTGAAGGATACATTGTGTAGCCAATACCATTTCCACTTCGCTGGTGCCGATGCCAAAAGCAATGGTTCCGAAAGCACCATGAGTAGATGTATGGCTATCGCCACAAACAATTGTCATTCCTGGTTGAGTAAATCCGTTCTCGGGACCTATAATGTGAACCACACCATTTTTTTGATGTCCGAGTGGATAAAACACGGGCATATTGAAATCGACCGCATTTTTTGCAAAAGTATCGAGCTGATGGCGCGAAACGGGATCTTTTACAGGTTGATCCTGATCGATTGTCGGGGTATTGTGGTCGGCTGTCATTGTCGTTTGTTCCGGTCTGAATACTTTTAGTCCGCGTGCACGAAGTCCGTTGAAAGCCTGAGGGCTTGTTACCTCGTGGCAGAAATGACGATCGATGTACAACTGTGTCGGTCCGTTTTCGACTGTTGATACGACATGCGCATCCCAGATTTTGTCAAATAATGTTTTGCTCATATTTTTTGTGTAATGAATTCTTTGTTTGATTCGTTAACTGGTTTTATTGAATGATAAAACCATAATTTTAAATGATTTGTTCAGAATGTTGATCCATATTGTTTATTTCACAAATTTATTAATTGCATTGATGTAAGCTTCCACAGAGGCAGCTACTATATCGGTATTCGCTCCAAAGCCATAATAAACCGATCCATCATGTTCAACCTGCATATGAACCTTGCCCATGTCATCGCTACCTTTGTCGATGGCTTGTATTGTAAATTCGCGCAATATCATTTTACGTTTGATAATTTGTTTCAAAGCTTTAATCGCTGCATCTACAGGGCCATTGCCTGAAGCGGCTGCTTCGAATTTTTCACCCGCAATCACCAAACCGACACTTGCTACCGATTTTACGCCTACGCCGGAAGTAACTTGCAAATAATCAAGTTTGATGCGTTGTTTTTCAGAGCGTTCCTTGCCGGCGAGCAACAATACATCGTCATCGTTGACGTCTTTTTTCTTGTCGGCTAATTTAAGGAATTCTTCGTAGATTGCATCTAATTTGCCGTTTTCAACTTCGACACCCAGCACGCTTAAACGATGCTTCAGGGCGGCGCGTCCGCTACGGGCGGTAAGTACAATTGAGTTTTGATCGATACCTACGTCATTAGGATCCATGATTTCGTAGCTTTCGCGATTCTTAAGCACACCATCCTGATGAATGCCCGACGAATGAGCAAATGCATTGCGACCCACAACTGCCTTGTTGGGTTGCACCGGCATATTCATTAATCCGGAAACCAAACGGCTGGTAGAGTATATCTTTTGCGTATTGATTTGTGTATCGATGTTTAGCCCTTTATGGCATTTTAAAATCATTGCAATTTCCTCGAGCGAAGTATTGCCAGCACGTTCGCCTATTCCGTTGATTGTTACTTCCACCTGGCGGGCGCCGTTCATTACTCCGGCCATCGTATTGGCTGTAGCCATACCAAGGTCGTTGTGACAGTGAGTAGAAAGCACTGCGTTATGAACTCCTTTTACATTTTCCATCAGGAATCTAATTTTTTCGCCATAATCCCATGGCAAACAATAGCCGGTGGTGTCGGGGATGTTTACAACAGTTGCGCCGGCTTTGATAACGGCTTCTACAACGCGTGCCAGGTATACATTGTCGGTACGTCCGGCGTCTTCGCAATAAAACTCAACATCCTCTACGTATTTCTTGGCGTGTTTTACGGCAGCTACAGCCCGTTCAAGAATTTCATCCTGCGTAGAATTGAATTTATGTTTGATATGAAACTCGGAAGTTCCGATGCCTGTATGGATACGTTTGTTTTTGGCGTATTTGAGGGCTTCGGCAGCCACATCGATATCTTTTTGTACACCGCGCGTCAATGCGCAAATGGTAGGCCAGGTAACCGCTTTTGAAATTTCTACCACCGAATTAAAATCGCCCGGACTTGAGATGGGGAATCCTGCTTCGATCACGTCAACACCTAAGGTTTCGAGCGCTTTGGCCACCTGAATTTTTTCAATGGTGTTCAACTGGCAACCGGGAACTTGTTCGCCGTCGCGTAATGTAGTGTCGAAAATAAATAATCTGTCCATAATATTTTTATTTACTATTTTTTCATTTACAATTTGCAATTTCTTGCTATACCTTAAACAGGGGTTAAAAAAAAGCCTTTCGCACCGCAGTGAGAAAGGCTTTATATATTTATGTTGAATTATCTACATACCAAACTCACTTCTACTTGTTTTGCAAGAGAATAATAATACCGAGTAGAAGAATATGTAGAAAATTGTTGTTCATTGCTTCTTTTTTATTAATTCGATGCAAAGATACAGCAAATTTTGAAATGAACAAACGAAAATGAAAATAATTTGATTATTTTTCTTTCAATTCAAAATAAAGCAGCGCTAAAATGCATTATTTTAATAGATTTAGAGCTGTATTGCATCGATTCGTATTTCCAGTTCACCAAATTCTATCATGGCATTAAATAAGCGAATGCGCTGAAAATGGCACAATTCACTCACCTTTATGTCTTTTTGTATCAACCGGTTCTCAGCAATCAATTGTGCTCTGTTTACACCAAACAGTAGCGGAACTTTTGGTGTAATCCAGTTTTTACCATCGAACAGGGCTATGTTAGAGTAGGAAGTGTCAGTAAGTAAACCATTTTTGACAAGTAAAACATCATCGCAATCGCCGCGCCGTGCAAAAGCTTCGTTCAATTCTGCTCTGTCTTCTTTTTTGTAAAATAATGTTTCTGCCTCTGTTTCAATTAATTTTAATGATTTTACTTCGCGGCGTACATAAGGTATGTATTCGAGAAGCTGTACTTCGGTATCGAAAACAATGCGGCACTTATGAATTCCGGTTTCAGGAAAATCATTTTTCTCCAGTAATTCAGCTAAATTAATTGGTTTTAAGGAGGGATAGAAATCGGCAAAAGCTTTGTCGACCCTTGCCTGATGGAGTTCTAACCTGTAAAAACGACCCTCTGCTAATTTTATGGATTCAATGAAGCGGCACATATACTTTCTGAATTAGTTCTTCGTATTCTTTTTCCAACTCGCTTTGTGAAGTAATTCCTCCTCCGCTTTTGAAAACAAGTTGATCGGCTTGTTGTTCGATAAAGCGAATCATTACCCCCGAATCCAGGTTTTTGCCATCGAACCAACCAAAAATACCTGTGTAAAAACCGCGATCATACCCTTCGGCCTCTTCTATAATTTCAAGCGTTTTGGGCTTGGGAGCTCCGCAGATAGAGCCTGCCGGAAGCAGCGAAAATAATATATCACCGAGTTTTTGGTGATAGTTGTCGGGAAGGTTTCCTGTGATTTCGGAACTTACCTGCAACAGTTCACCTTTATTTGTCGACAGTTTATCGAGGTATCGGTAACGGATAACCTTTACATTTTCGGCAACGATGCTCAGGTCGTTGCGTATCAGATCGACAATGGTGGCGTGTTCGGCTTTTTCTTTCGGATCGTTCAGAATAATGTCTTTAGCGTTGGGTAGCGCGGCGTCAATCGTGCCTTTCATAGGGAATGACGAGATTTTTGAATCCCGAATCTGAACGAAAGTTTCGGGAGAAAGCACAGTGAATCTTTCTTTTAGCCAAAGTTTGTACTTAGCTGTTCCAAACTCAAATAAATCGGATAAATCAAGGTTGGTTTTTAATCGGGTAGGTTGTGTGAGGTTGACAAGAAAAGAATTGCCTTGTTGAATTTGCCCCTGCACATACTCAAATTTCTGCTTATATTCTTTTAGTGAAATGGGAAAAGTATGCCAGCTAAGCTGTTGTTTTACTTTGTTGTTGACAATGGATGTGTTTTGTTTTTCTCCAATCTGAAAACGAATATAATTTGTATTTAGTTCACTTTCAGGAATTATATATCCTTCGGTGGCTTTGTAGTTGATGATAAAAAGAAAAGGAATGCCTGACGCAGATAAGTGATTGATTTTCTGCTGTAATTGTATTCTGTTGAGTAAGGTATGTGGAAAGTGTTCTGTCATTTTTCGTTGTGTAGCCGTTTGCCGCACAAAGTTACACAAAGTTTAATAATATAAAGTAATGAGCCGATATACACAGATTACAATATATAACCGAATCGATTGCAGCTTTTTATACAGTTGAATTTAATAGTCCGTTAATCTTTATATTATCATGAAAATAATCTCTCATTTCCGATTTGCCTGTTATTGTTGCATAGAAAAATGTAAGCAGTAGAAATATCTTCGTTGTGAAGTGTGTCTTCACACCACTGTGAAGTGTGCCTTCATCCTGTTGTGAAGAATGCTTTCGTACTACTGTGAAAACATAAGATTTTTGAAATCCTGTTCATTTATCAGAAAAACAAAATGCCAACTAATCGTTCAGAGAATACATAAGTTCGTTTTCCAACCTGGGTTCAGTAAAATACACATTCGCTTCCATGGCATAATGATCCGAAAGATTTGCAGGTTTATGTCCGATTTTCTCATAGAAAGTCTGGACTTTTCGTTCTATATTACCAATCCATTGCTGATTTCGTACAAGTATATAATCGATCAGTTTCTTTTCGCCCGAAGCCTTCCGAACGAGTGTATTGTCAATTTCGTCGTAGGTAAATTTCACATCACCGCTGATTTCGCCATTGTGAGCGCCAAGCGTATGGAGCATTAATTCATAATTCACAGGGTCGTTTCTGTCAATATTAAAATCGCCGCAAATGAATTGAGGGATATTGGGGTTTGAGTATTGATTCAGCAAGTGTTCATTGATTTCTTTGCATTGCTTTTCCCGTATCTTATGATCACCATCGGCTTGAAGGTGAGTTGTAAGTAATTGAAATTTGGCTCCTTCAAATTTTCCTTCGAAAAGCACTGCGCCTTTGCGGGCTATCATGTCAAAACCTTTACTGCTGCTGAATTTAATCTCATCAATTTTTGTGAGCGGAATTTTGCTGACTACCCACAGTCCGCTGTTGGTACGAAAGGGTAAATGGCATTTATTGGCCGGGCCATATTGAAACGGATAATTCTTTTTGAGGCGTTGTGCCAGAATATTTCTGCATTTGCTGCTAAAAGCTTCTTGAAAAACTATAATTTTATAATCCGAATCGACCAATCGGTCGGCGATGTTTCGGGCACGCTTTCCATTGTTGTTGAATAAACTAAGAAAAGGGAGCATGTAAATATTCCAACTGAGCATTTTAAATGTTTTTGAGCTTTCAATCGGCTGATTCATTGTTTGATGCGTTTGGCCTGTAGCGTAAAGTATTGTTTCCAGCATAAGTAAAAATATTAAGACGATTTTTTTTGACATGTCTCTTGCTTTTTATTTACTGCAAACTAACTATAAGTTTTTTTCAGTGGCGTGACGAATGTGTGACTCTGGTATGAAAGAATTTGATGGCTGCGGATTTTGTTTTATTCAGCTTACATATTGAAGTTTATTAGTGTGTCATGAAAAACGCCACTTAGCTGAGAATGAATTTTTTCAACGAACTTTTTAAAATGTAAGATTGATGAAATGAATGATCAGGTGGGTAGACAAAAAAAAGAGCCGCTCAATTGAAGGCGACTCTTGCAGAGAATTTATTTTCTTTGTTTGTTTCTAATGAATTTTCCTTTTCCGGATGCGAACTTTTTATGTCCAAACCTGTGTTTCTCAGGTTCGTAAAGTGGTGCTTCGCCAATTTCAGCAGGCAATGGAATTTTATAAATGTCTTTTTCAAGAAAAGATTCAATTTGTTTGAACTTATATTGCTCTTCTTCCGAAACAAAAGTGATCGACATTCCTTTGGCGCTGGCACGAGCCGTACGGCCTATGCGGTGCACATAATCTTCGGCATCGTGTGGAACATCGTAGTTGATAACAAGCGAAATATCGTCGATATCGATGCCGCGTGAAACAATGTCGGTAGCCACCAATATATTGACGCGGTTGTTTTTAAATTCGTGCATGATGTGGTCGCGCTGCACCTGATCAAGATCGGAGTGCATTTCGCCCACTGAAAGTCCCATTTGTCGGAAAGTCTTGAAAAGCTCTTTTACTTTCAGTTTTGATCCAGAAAAAATAATGACTTTATTGGCTTCCTGACCTACGAAAAGGTGACGGATAATGGCTTGTTTTTGTGCTTCGTAACAAATATATGCAGTTTGCATAATGCTTTCGGGCGGACGTGAAATGGCAATTTTTACCTCAACAGGATCGTGCAGGATTGTTTTGGCTAATAGTCTGATTTTTGGTGGCATAGTAGCCGAAAACATAATAGTTTGCCGGTCTTTCGGCAGTCGGTTCACCACCTGCATAATATCGTCGAAAAAACCCATATCGAGCATACGGTCGGCTTCGTCGAGAATAAAGTATTTTACATGCGAAAAATCGATATCGTATAAATTGATATGCGAAAGTAAGCGTCCCGGAGTGGCAATTACCACATCGGCACCTTTTTGTAAGCCGCGTCGCTGCACATCCCAGGCCTGCGAGTCATTGCCGCCATACACTGCTACCGATGAGAATGACGTAAAGTAAGAGAAGCCTTCCATTTGCTGGTCGATTTGTTGCGCCAATTCGCGGGTAGGCGCCATAATAATGGCATTTACTTTGTCCTCGGCGTGAGGCTCGGCCTGTAAATTGTGTAAAAGGGGTAAAATGAAAGCAGCCGTTTTCCCTGTACCGGTTTGGGCGCAGGCAATCACATCGCGTTTTTGTAAAATTACCGGAATTGTTTCGGCTTGTACCGGAGTGGCTTCTTTAAAATTCATGGCTTGCAAGCCGTCCAATACGGCATCGCAAAGAGGAAGTTCGTCAAATCTCATTGAAAATATATTAATATGTTGCAAAGATACTCATTTAATTCTCAAAAACATATTTCACCGTTTTTAAGTTTTCATCTGTTATCCGATTTATTTGTATACAGTTGAATTTTTTATACTTTTACGGCTTTGATACGGATGACTTACTCAATTGCTATTTTAATTTTTCATTTGCAGATTCATGATTCTTTTTCGTTACGATAAAACTTTCGAAGGGCTGCTTACGGCTGTTTTCGATGCTTATAACCGCAATACTTTTCCTGAAAAGTTATTGGGGTTGGACGATATTGAGCCTTTGTTTGTGACTGAAACTTATACGGTTTTGACGCAGGAAGATAAATCGGCGCGCGTATGGAAAGGGTTGGAGAAAAAGACGGAACGAAATGTGCTGAATATGCTGACCTATGTATGGTTGTCCGAATTGCCAGGGAGCGATGAGTTGCTTTTCAGATATATCAGGAAAACGTTTGATAGCAAGGTGGATATTTCTACAGATTTTGCCGACCAGGATGTGATACAGGTTCACAAAACGGCTAAAAAAGTAAGTACCGAAAAACACCGGATGATAGAATTGGTACGTTTTCAGAAAGCAGCCGATGATATTTTCTTTGCACCCATTTCGCCCGATCATAATTGTTTGCCGCTTACCATTTCGCATTTCAGGGATCGTTTTGCCGATCAGAAATGGATCATTTACGATACCAGGCGCGATTACGGTTTCTTTTACGACCTGAAAACAGTAACAGAAATGACACTCGATACTACCGAACTTTTCCCTGAAGGAAAATTGAACGAGCAACTGATGGCCGAAGATGAGCAACTGTTTCAAAAACTCTGGAAAGCTTATTTCAAATCACTCACCATAAAAGAGCGCATCAATCCAAAACTTCAGCGGCAGCACTTACCAAAACGTTATTGGAAGTATTTGACAGAGAAGCAATAGAAAAATGAAACTTTTCCAAAGTTCTAAACTTTGGAAAAGTTATTATTTATCTTCTATTTCTTTATACAAGCAACTATCGACGCCAGAAACTTAGGAAAATCAAAATCATCTTTTTTCGAAAATCCGGTGCGAGCCACCACTAATTCGAGCGATGGAACAATATAAATGTATTGTCCATCGTGGCCGCGACACATGTATAGATCTTTTGGTACGTCAGGATAATCGTTTGATAGGTTCAGCCAGAAAAATGAACCGTATTGACCTTTCGAACCATTGGCTGGTTCTATGGCATTATCGGTCCAACCTTCGGGAAGAATTTGTTGTCCCAACCAGTTTCCCTTGTTGAGATATAATAATCCGAAGCGCACATAATCGCGCATGGATGCATATACATAGGATGAACCGGCAAATGTACCCGATGCATCGGTTTCGAAAATGGCGCTGCGCATACCTGTGGGGTTGAATAATTCCCGGCGTGGAAATGCGTAGTATTCAGCATCGTTGCTAAGCTTTTTGCGGATCAGATAGCTCACAACATTGGTCGCGCCTGAGTTGTACACCCAAACCGAATCGGGACGGGCAACAAGTGGTTTGTTGTATGTGAAATCGGCCATATCCACCGATTTATGTAACATTATAGTTACATCCGATAAATTTCCATAATTTTCGTTCCACTCCAGTCCGCTGTTCATGTGCATCAGGTTTTGGATGGTGATGGCTCCGCGTTTGTCTTTTTTCCATACAGGAATATCGGCAGGTTGTTTCGTATCCATTAGTCCTTTTTTTACCATAATGCCGACGAGCGCGTGGGTGAAACTTTTGGCCATCGACCAACTCAGGAAACGGTTTTTTTCTGAAAGACCATCTTTGTATTTCTCAGCAATCAGTTGATTTTTATAAGCAATGGCTACGGCAAAGGTTCCTTTGTTGCCTTCCCTGTCATTGAATGCATCTACAATGGCTTTGTTTAACATTAGCTGATCAATCTCAGCCGGAATTGTATCCGCCAGTTTGTCGCCGGCAGGCCAGGCCACCGTGTCAGGATTGATGGCAGGCAGTGGAACGATTGTGTAAGGGCGATTGCGGATTTCAGCCTCGTTGCCACGCACCAAAGTACAGCCAAAACCTTCGATATAAATGGCTTTTGAACTTGCCCAAAGGAAACGGCTGGTGACTTCTTTCTTTTCAAAATCAATGGTATTGTTCGTGAATTTAATAAACGAAAAATTCAAATCGGTGCTTTCAACGCTTTTCTGCGTACGGTTGCCTACAAAAACTCCCGAAGCCAGATTTTTGGCAGCATAGCCGGTAATGACGGGAGTTAGTAGATGAATGTAGTAAATGCCGCCGGCAAGTCCTAAAAGGAGAATGATACCAATAATGCGCAAGATACGTTTTTTCATGGTGGATTGATTTTGAAGTTTGTGAAGTCAAAAGTATGAATTATTTCAGATAATTTCAAATTTATCAGCATCTTTCCAAAAAGCAGATTTTTCTCTGAATTTCAATAAAGGTTCACGGTTGAGTTCGTAGGTTTGAATGGATGTTTCGTTTTCGGGAAAAGAGAGCAGAGGCGTTGCTTTAAAATCGAGTAAAGTTGAA
>JAEAMG010000661.1_pt1 | contig 36023 bp, 27 predicted proteins | sample 8958741 | NCBI WGS metagenome assembly JAEAMG01 (sample SAMN16933256, study PRJNA681125) | bioreactor sludge metagenome | isolation source: anaerobic bioreactor treating anionic surfactant - SDBS | place: India: Bengaluru | collected 2019-02-28 | reverse complement strand
GGCCGCATGGTCCCCAACCCGCCGACGCTCGAGGCCCTCGGCCGGCTGTTGGCCGACCCGTCGCCCGAGGTGTCGGTCTACGCCCTGGAGAGCGCCGCGGTCCACCGCCATCGCGGCCACGTGCCTCTTATCCTGGCCCTGCTCGGCAACCCCATGACCCGGGCCGAGGCCCAGACCGCCCTGGCCGCCTACGGGCCGGGCCTGGAACCGCTGCTCGCGCCGGCGCTCCGGTCGGCGGACGCCCCGCCCGACGTCCGGCGGGCGGTCCCGGAGGTCCTGGCCCGCATCGGCACCCAGACCGCGGCCGACCTCCTGCTCGAGGAGCTGGCCCGCCGCGACGAGGCCATGGAACAGGCCCTGGTCGACGCCCTCGCCAAGCTCCGCCTGGCCCGGCCCGAGGTCCGTTTCCCGCGCAAGGCCGTCCGGGCGGAGCTGCTGCGCCTGTTGCGGAAGGCCTGCGATGTCGTGCTCGACCCTCCGCCCGGCCCGCCGGCCGAGGCCCGGGCCCTGCTGGACATCCGCCTCAAGCGGGTCTTCGACCTCATGACGCTGATGCACCCGCCGGAGGACATCGTCAAGGCCTACCAGAACATCCTCCAGGGCACGGCCCAGACGACCGACTACTCGCTCGAGCACCTCGACACGCTGCTCGACCGGGAGCTCAAGGGCCTGCTGCTGCCTCTCGTCGATGCCGGCCTCTCGCCGGAGGAGCGGGCCCGGAGACTGCGCCGGGCCTTGAGGTTGAAATGACCGGCCGCGTCATCTAGAATGACCGTAAAGGGTGCGCTCATGCCCAATTTATACATTTACCCGAAGACGGGGGAGCCCTCGGTCTTCCCGCTGGGCGGGGGCCGGACCGTGATCGGCCGGTCCTCGGCCAACGACATCGTCCTGTCCGACCAGTTCAGCTCGGGCGTCCACGCCGTCATCGCCCCGACCGAGCGCGGCTACGCCCTGATCGACCAGGGCAGCAAGAACGGCACCTTCGTCAACGGCCGGCGGGTGACCGGCGAGATCGACCTGGCCCGGGGCGACGAGATCCTGATCGGCTCGACCCGCTTCTATTTCGACCGGGACTACCAGCCGCCCGTCGAGACCGTCGAGACCACCTTCACCCACAGCTCGAACACCATCATCCAGGTCAAGGACATCCTCAAGAAGCCGCCGGCCACCGGGGTGATCATGAAGACCCCGGGCGGCGGGCTGGACCTCGAGCGCCTGCAGAAGGACCAGAAGACGAGCTCGGTCTTGAGCGCCGTCAGCCAGGCCCTGATCTACCACATGCCCCTGGAAAAGCTCCTCGGCCACGTCATGGACGTGCTCATCCAGCACCTGCCGATGGACCGCGGCGTGCTGATGATCAAGAACGAGGCCAGCCAGGCCCTGGAGCCCAAGGTCGTCCGCATCCAGAACGCGGCCCTGCGGAACCAGAGCATCTTCGTCAGCCAGACGATCGTCCGGACCGCCCTGGAGCGCAACTCGGCCATCCTCGTCTCCGACATCCAGGCCGACGAGGACCTGCGCGAGCAGCTCAGCGTCATCCAGGCCCGCATCCATTCCGCCATGTGCGTGCCGCTCTTTAACAACGAGGACATCATCGGCCTCATCTACTGCGACCGGGCCTCGCTCCTCGAGCAGTTCACCGAGGACGACCTGCGGCTCCTGACGCTGCTCGGCAACCTGGCCGCCGTCAAGATCGAGAACGCCCGCCTCTACGAGCAGGCCATGGAAAAGGCCCGCCAGGACCGCGAGCTGGCCCTGGCCACCCAGATCCAGAAGAACTTCCTGCCCCGGACCGATCCGAGCTTCGCGCCCTACGAGATCAGCGGCAGCGCCCGGGCCTGCCGCCACGTCGGGGGCGACTACTTCGACTACATCGCCGTCGACAAGGACCGCCTGGCCCTGATCATCGCCGACGTCTCCGGCGTCGGGGTCAGCGCTTCGCTGCTCATGGCCTCCCTGCGGGGCGGCCTCCACGAGCGTTTCCCGGGGGTCATCGACCTGGCCGAGGTCGCCTCCCGGCTCAACGATTTCGTCTACGCCAGCTCGGACAGCCACCTGTTCATCTCCTTCTTCCTGGCCATCCTCGACCGGTCCAAGGACGAGGTCCGCTACGTCAACGCCGGCCACAACCCGCCGCTCGTCGTCGGCCGCAAGGGCCCGGCCCGGCCCCTCGAGACGACCGGCCTGTGCCTGGGCATGTTCCCGGGCCAGACTTACCGCGAGGAGAAGGTGGTCCTGGCCCCCGGCGACATCCTCTGCCTCTACACCGACGGCATCGTCGAGACCCGCAAGGACGGCGGCGATGAATACGGGGAGGAGCGCCTGGCGGCCAAGGTCCGGGAGCTGCGCGGCCGGCCGGCCCCGGAGATCCGCGACCGGGTCTTCGAGGACGTCCTCGGCTACGCCTGTTCGGCCGAGGCCGGCGACGACATGACGCTGGTCGTCGTCAAGCGGTGCCCATGACGGCGACGGCGGGCGGCGCGGCGGGTCCGGATGTCCGGGAGCTCCGCGTCCCGGCCCGGCTCAAGGAGCTCGACCGCGTCCGGGAATTCCTGCGAGAGGCCATCGCCGGCCTGCCGCTCGACGAGCAGGACCGGCTCAAGGTCGAGCTGGCCCTGCACGAGATCTGCGTCAACATCGCCCGCTACGCCTACCCCCGGGGCCGCAAGGGGGACATGGCCGTCCGCATCTGGCGCGAGGGGGAGGCCCTGGTCATCGAGGTCCGGGACACGGGCATCCCTTTCAATCCCGTCCGGAAAAAGAACCCCGATCTGGCCGTCAAGCTGCGCCGCGGCGTCCCCGGCGGCCTGGGCGTCTACTTCTTCAAGACGCTCATGGACGGCCTGTCCTATAGGAGGGCCGGCGGCCAGAACATCCTGACCGTGCGCAAGGCCCTCTGATCAGTAGAAGACCCGGTCCTCCCCGTTGACCTGCACCAGGCGGTCGATCTCCGCCAGGATGAGGTCCCGGCGGACGATCACGGCCCGGACCTCGTCCTCCGTCAGGGTGCCGCCGACGGCGGCCCGGACGGCCGCGGCGTCGAGGGCCTTGAGCCGGCCGACCAGGGCCCGGGGGAGTTCGCTCATGAGCTTGGGGCCGTCCGGGGACCGGGCCGAGAAGAGCAGGGACTTGGTGAAGCGGCCCGAGGTCCGGAACGAGCGCGAGTGGTCGATCAGGACCATGCGCCAGTCCGGGGTGATGAGGACCTGGTTCTGGTGCCGGTCCTCGTTGGCGATGAGGTTGTCGAACAGCCGCTGGAGATAGGTGGCCCGGTTCCAGCCCTGGACCTTCTGCGGCGGGATCTTGGTCCCTTTCTCCTCTTTGTCGCGCAGCGAGATGCAGTCGTCGACCCAGTACTGGCAGGATCCGCGCACGTCCCGGAAGCGCCGCTCGACCGTGGGCGGGACCAGGCCCAGGCCGAGGAGCTTGTCCAGGCGGTAGGCGGCGATCTCGTATTGCCAGCCCTCCCAGTAGCCGCCCATGCGGCCCTCGGGGTTCTTCCACAGGCCGCGGTGCTTGACGCCGTCGAGCTCGAGCATCAGGACCCAGGGCGAGGTGACGGCCTCGGCGCTCTTCATCTGCCGGCTCTCGCTCTCGATCACCCTGGCGTTGGCCAGAAAGGCCTCCCAGCGGGGGCGCTGGTCCAGCTCGGCGGCCGTGAACTGGGCCGCGCCCGCCGGAGACCCGCGCCCGGCCGGCAGGGCCGCGGCCAGGGCCGCCGCCAGGACCAGGAAGGCCGACGGCCGGGCGTTCAATAGAGGACCTCCGGGCCCTGCTGTTGGACCATCAGGTCGATCTCCCGCAGGAGCAGGTCCCGGCGGGTCAGGACGGCCTTGATCTCGCGGTCCGTCAGGGTGTCGCCGACGGCGGCCCGGACGGCCTCGAAGGTCAGGGTCTTGATGCGGTCGACGAACCAGCGGGGCAGCTTCTTGAACAGGAACGGGGCCCCGTCGTCGCCCTTCTCGATGCCGTTCAGGCCGAACATCAGCTTCTTGACGAATTCGCCCTTGCTGCGGAAGGCCCGCGAGTGGTCGAAGACGATGACCCGCCAATCGGCGGTGTAGAGGAAGTTCTGCTGGGTCCTGTCCTCGTTGCCGATCAAGCTGTCCCAGGCCCGGGTCAGGTACTTCATCTTCTCGGTGTGGTCCTGGGCCTCCTCCGGGATGCGGACGCCCTCCTCCATGAGCTTCAGCAGGCTGTACTTGTTCTCGGCCCACAGGACCAGGGCCCCCGGCAGGCCCCGAAAGGCCCGTTCGACGGCCGGCGGGACCATGTTCAGCCCGAGGAGCTTGTCCAGGCGATAGGCGGCGATCTCGTACTGCCAGCCCTCGAGGAACCCGTTCATGTAGCCGTGGGGGTTCTTCCAGGCGGCCATGCGTTCGACGCCGTCCTTTTCGAGATACAGGCGCCAGGGGTGGGTGACCCCCTCGCCGATGGGCTCGAACTTGACGATCCGGGCCGTGCGGAGGAACTCCTCCAGGACCGGCCTCTGGGCGATCTCCTCCGGCAGGAACTGGGCCCGGACGGCGGGCGCGGCGGCGCCGGCCGCCAGGACGAAGGTCAGGAGAACCGCGATGCGCTTCATTCAGGCCTCCCCGGCGGCCGCGTCCATGGCCGCCTTCCGTTTCCGGTAAGCGGGAATGATCTTGAGGCAGACGCCCAGGAGCGCGACGACGATGAGGACGTTGAGAAGGGCGTAGCGCTCGATGGGCAGTCCGAGCAAAGTGACCCCGACGAAAACGGCCAGGGCCGAGAGCGTGTCGCCGCCGCGGACGAAGAAGGTGTCGATGGCCGCCTTGGCCTTGTACTTCTCCTCGCGCTTGGTGACCAGGAAGAGGGCGGCCTTGGTCGTGTTCTGGAGGGAATAATCGGTGCCGTTCTCCAGGGCCTTGACCCAGCGGACCAGGGCCAGCACGGCCCCGAAGGAGATGAGGGCATAGCCGCCGAGGGCGATCAACGGCAGGAAGAGCAGCGCCCCGCTGACCCCCACCCAGCGGAAGATCCGCGAGACGAGCAGGAGCTGGATGACCAGAGCGATCAGGTTGGTCAGGAACTGGTAGTCCATGAAGGCGTTGTGGATGGCCTTGCTTTCGGTTTGGCGCGGCGCGACCGGGGAGGCGTCGGGCCATCCGGCCCCGGGGGCCCCGGCGGCCTTCGTTTCGATCGACTTCTCGACGGTGACCGTCGACATGATGTACTCGCCCGTCGCGTTGACGAAGTTGTAGAGGCCGATCATGACCGCGATGAGCAGGAGATAGCGGCTGCCGAAGACGAGCCGGAAGCCGCCGCTGGCCTTGAGCGGCCGCTCCTGCGTCCGGGCCTTTTCGGCGGCCCCGGCCAGGCCCCGGTCGCGGTCCCCCAGGGTCCGGCGGACGTCCCGGGCGTGGATGAAACGGGCCAGGGCGATGCAGAAGGCCAGGAGGGCGGCGGCGATGAGCATGAGCTTGAATTCCCAGTTGGCCCCCAGGATGTCGCGGAGCTTCTTCATGAAGGGGAGGGTGGCCACCAGGCCGCCGAGGGAGGCGCCCACGGCGACGAGGGGGAAGGTCCGCTTGCCGGCCTCGTCCTCGTAGAGGTCGTTGGCGAAGCCCCAGAACTGGGCGATGACGAAGTAGTTGAAAATGCCGACCCAGATGAAGAACAGGATGCCCATCGGCTTGACGGCCATGCCGGCCGCGTGGAGCAGGTAGAACAGGCCGAGGTTGGAGATGAAGAACGAGGTCGTCCATGTGATCAGCACGTGCCGGGGGACCCGGGAGGCCAGGCGGCTGAAGGCCTTGATGACGAAGATGAAGAGGACGGCCTGGGCCCCGCTCAAACAGCTCTTGATGAGGGGCGCCTTGGCGTCTACAAGCAGCAGCGATTCGCGCAGGGGCTTGAGGATGTAATAGGCGAGGAGCAGGAGGAAGATGTTCAGGGCCAGAAGGAGCGCCTTGGCCGCCTCGCCGGGGCGGATGTCGGCGACAAGCCGCAGGATCCGGTAGCCCAGCCCGAGGCGCGGCGGGCCAAGCGGCCCGGCGGCCGAAGCCTTCGTTCCGGGGCCAACGGGCATGGCCTCCCCCCCTCTCGCGCGTCAGAACAGGACCCGGGACTCGCCCAGGGTCCGGATCAGCCCCCGCAGCCGGCGGACCAGGAGGCCCCGCCGCGCGTTCAGGGCCTCGATCTCCTCACGGCCGAGATAGCGGCCCATGTAGGCGGCCACGGTCTTGGCGTCCCAGGCCAGGAGCCGGCCGTAGAGGATGCGGGAGCAGCGGACGACCTGGCACCCCGAGCCCTCGCCTTTGTCGGGGGCGAAGGCCTCGGAGAAATCGACCCGAAAGACGCGGTCGTCCTCGTCCCGGACGAGGGTGTCCTTTTCGTTGCGGCAGTCGTCGTTGACCAAGGCCTGGAAAACGGCCAGATCGGCCAGGCCCCGGGCCAAGGCCTCGGGATCGCGCGGCTCCACCCGCGCTCCCCGCCGCTCGGGCAGGGAGCGGCCCCCCGAGACGAAGGCCTGGACGCCGCCCGTGATGTCTTCGACCCTCCGCTCGACGATGGGCGGCACGATCTCGAGGCCGAGATACTTGTTCAGGGCGTAGGCGGCCAGATCGTAGCGCCAGCTGTCGGGCAGGGGGTCGGGGCGGCGGCGGTCGACGTAGCGGAACAGGGCGTAGCGGGTCAGCCCTTGCAGCTCGAGGGTCAGCCGCCAGGCGTCCGTGCGGCCGCCGACGCCCGGCCCGCGCTTGACGACCGCGGCGGTCCGCAGGTACGTTTCCATCTCCCGCGGCGACAGGGGCCTCGGCGGCGGCTGGCGGATGCCGCTGCGGGCGGCCACCTCTTCGGTCTCGCCCCAGACCCGGAACTCGCCGCGGTCGTAGATCAGGGCCGACGGGATGCCGCCGTAGCTGCCGGAGATGCCGGTGTCCATGATCCAGACCTTGTCCTGGAACCGGCTGACGTTGCTGCGCTCGATGATGGCGCTCGATCCGGCGTTGAACTGGAAGTAGTTGTGGCCGATGACCATGGCCTTGGCCCCCAGGTTGGCCAGGGTCCGCTCGACCTCGGCCTGGGCCGCAGCCCCGTTCCGGGTGGCCAGACCCCGGAACCAAAGAGGGCTGTCGGGGTCGTAGACCAGGCGGGGATGGAAGGGCTTGGCGTAATCCTGGGGATTGCGCATGCGCCCTTGGAAGAACTCCAGCTCGCGGCGCATGACCTGGTTGATCTCCCGCAGCGGCCAGCGGGAGATGGCCTCGCTGATCCCGCCGTGGGCGTAGACGACGTCGTCGATCTTGATGACGGTGTTCAGACGGACGATCCAGTCGCCGTAGGCTTCGTTGAAACCCAGGACGTAGGCCCGGCGGGCCTCGGCGTCCTTGCCGGCCAGGACCTTGCGCCAGAATTCCGCCAAGCCTTCGTTGGCGTTGATGTCGAGGCCCTCGATCTGGGCCCGCTCCCGCTCGCCGGCCGGGAGCTTCTTGAGGTACTCGGCCTCCCGCTGACGCCGGAAATCGGCCGGCAGGAAGGCCACGAACTGCTCGACCGGGACATAGTCGGGATAGTCCAGGGCGATGCCGGTGATGTTCATCTCCTCGTGATTGCCCAGGATCATGTGGACGGCGCCGCCGGCGGCGGCCGCCTCGCCCTGGAGACGGCGGATGAGGTCCAGGATGTCCTTGGCCCGGGGCCCCCGGTCCAGGACATCGCCGAGCTGGACGAGATGGGCCTTGCCGCCGATCCAGTGGAGCTCCTCGTCGACGAGCCCGATCTGGGGATGGGCCAGGATGAAGGCGAAACGGTCGAAATCGCCGTGGAGGTCGGCGACGGCCACCACCCGTTCGACGCCGGTCCATTGGTAGGGGATGTCTTCGGCGGCAGACAGGCGGGCGGCGAGAACGAAGGCCGATCCCAGCAGGAGGAGGAGGGTACCCCGAAGGCCTTTTCTGCTCAAGGACGTCTCGTATTTCTTTTATAGCCGCTTTCCGCCGGCGAATCAAGGGGCCGGCGGCGTTTGACTCGGCGGCGGCCGCCCTGTTATCCTTCCGCCCGCCGGGACCTCGAACGAAAGGACGGACGATCATGAACAGAGGATCCAGCCTGCCGACGAGCGCCGGAACGGCCGGGGAACGGACCTGGCGAAAGGGCCCGGGATGGCTCGCGGCCCTGGCCCTCGGCCTGACCCTGGCGGCCTGCGCCAAGCCCGAGACGCCGGCCGCGCCCGCCCCGGCGGCGGTCCGCCGGGTCAAGCCCGGCCTCGAGGTCTTTCTCGCCAAGCACCTCGACCTGGTCCGGGGCAAGCGGGTCGGCCTGATCACCAACCAGACCGGCACCGACGCCGGACTGCGGACGACGGCCGAGCTCCTCCAGGCCGCGCCGGGCGTCAACCTGGTCGCCCTGTACGGCCCCGAGCACGGCATCCGGGGCAACGCCCAAGCGGGGGAGTACGTGCCGTTCTATTTCGACGAGGCCTACCAGCTGCCCGTCTTCAGCCTCTACGGGCAGTCCTTCAAACCCGACCCCGGCATGCTCAAGAACATCGACGAGTACATGCGCTCCTTCGACACCAAGGAGGCGGGCAAGGTGCCGGAAAAGGCCATGGTCGAGGGCATCGACGTCATGATCTTCGACATCCAGGACGTCGGCACCCGCGTCTACACCTACGTCGCCACGATGGCCTACGCCATGCAGGCCGCGGCCGAGGCCGGCATCGACTTCATCGTCCTCGACCGGCCGGCGCCCATCAACGGCGTCGACATGGAGGGGGCCATCCTCGAATACCCGGCCTTCAGCTCGTTCGTCGGGCTGTTCCCCATCCCGCTGCGGTTCGGCATGACGGCCGGCGAGCTGGCCCGCCTGTTCAACGACAAGTTCCTGGCCCGCACGGCCAAGCTGACGGTCGTCCCGATGGAGGGCTGGACCCGGGACATGTGGTTCGACGAGACCGGGCTGCCCTGGGTCATCCCGTCCCCGAACATGCCCACGCTCGACACTGCGACCGTCTATCCGGGGCTGGTGGCCATCGAGGGGACGAACATGTCCGAGGGCCGGGGCACCACCCGGCCCTTCGAGCTGTTCGGGGCGCCCTGGATCGACGGCCACGCCCTGGCCGGCCGGCTGAACGCGCTGGGCCTGCCCGGGGTCCGCTTCCGGGAAGCCTGGTTCACGCCCTATTTCTCCAAGTTCCAGGGGGAGCTCTGCGGCGGCTGCCAGGTCCACGTGACCGACCGCCGGACCTTCCGCTCGCTGGCCGCGGCGCTGCACATCATCAAGACGGTGCGGGACATGGCCCCGGACAAGTTCGCTTTCCACGCCGACTATTTCGACAAGGTCATGGGGACCGCCTCGGTCCGGCAGGCGCTCGAGGCCGGTCGGGACGTGGCGGCCGTCCTGGCCACGATGCAGCCGGGCCTGGAGGCCTTCGCCTCGCTCCGCAAGGCCTATCTGCTTTATTAGGCAAGGGGTCAAACCTAAATTTCTTCGATTTTCGACGCGACCGCGGACCGCTTTGCGGTCGACAAATCGAATAAAGTTCAGGTTTGACCCCTTCTTTGCTAGAATAGACGTCTTCCCCTTCGCGGGACGACCGACCCTAAGGAGGCTGACGCGATGGCCCTGAAATCCCCCCGCTACGCCCTGTCCAATCCGCTGTCCCTGATCCTGGACAAGCCCGCCGCCGATTTCACGCGGGCCGACCTGCTCAAGGCCGTCGAGGCCCGGGCCATCGAGCGGGTCACCTTCCACTACCTGGCCATCGACGGCAAGCTCAAGGAGCTGACCATCCCGGTGACCGACCGCTATCACCTCGAGGCCGTCCTGGCCGAGGGGGAGCGGGCCGACGGCTCGTCCCTGTTCAAGGGCATGGTCGACATGGGCCTGTCGGACCTGTACATCGTGCCCGTCTATCGCTCGGCCTTCTTCAATCCCTTCGACGAGGGCAGCCTCGACTTCGTCTGCCGCTACCTGGCCCAGGACGGCTCGCCGGCGGCCTTCACCTACGACGGCATCCTGGCCCGCGCCGCGGCCCTGTTCCGCCAGGTCTCCGGGCTGGAGCTGCACGCCATGGGCGAGCTCGAGTTCTACCTGCTGACCGCGGCCGACGACCGCTCCTACCCGGTCGAGAACCACCGCGGCTATCACGGCTCGGCGCCCTTCGCCAAGAGCGGCCCGATCCTGCACGAGATGGTCCGGCACATCGCCGCGGTCACCGGCGCCGTCAAGTACGCCCACTTCGAGAACGGCGTCATCGACCCGGTCCGCAGCGACCTGGCCGAGATCGACGGCCGCTTGGCCGAGCAGCTCGAGGTCGAGTTCGTGCCCCGGCCGGTCGAGGAGGCCGCGGACGACCTCGTCCTGGGCCGCTGGATCATCCGTAACACGGCCTTTCGTCACGGGGCCATCGCCACCTTCACGCCCAAGCTCGAGGAGGGCATCGCCGGCAGCGGCCTGCACTTCCACCTGGCCCTGGTCAAGGACGGGCGCAACATCATGCGCTGCCCGGACGGACGGCTGTCGACCGAGGCCCGCAAGCTGGTCGGCGGGCTGTGCGAGTACGCCGACTCCCTGACGGCCTTCGGCAATACGGTCTCCTCGGCCTACCTCCGCCTGGTCCCCAACCAGGAGGCGCCCACGCGCATCTGCTGGAGCGACCTCAACCGCAGCGCCCTCATCCGCGTCCCGCTCGGCTGGACCGGCGCTTCCGGGCTGGCCCGCCGGGTCAACGCCGCCGAGACCCAGGACTTCGTCGACGACCGCGGCGGCCGCCAGACCGTCGAGATCCGCAGCCCCGACGGCAGCGCCATCATCCACCTGACCCTGGCCGGCATCGCCATGGCCGCCAACTGGGCCTTCGGGGGCGACCGGTCCCTGTTCAAGGATTCCGGCCCCCTCGAGCTGGCCGACAGCCTGTACGTCAAGGGCAACATTTTCGCCGACCCGGAGCTCCTCAAGCGCCTGCCCGTCCTGCCGGCCAGTTGCGTCGAATCCAGCCGGGTCCTGCTCGCCAAGCGCGGCCTGTACGAGCGCGACGGCATCTTCCCGCCGTCGGTCGTCGATTACGCGGCCCGCGTCCTGGAAGCCGAGGACGACGAGTTCATGAACAAGCGCCTGACCGACCTGCCGGCCCACGACCGGCTGCACGAGATCCGCAAGATCATGCACAAGGACCTCCACAAACATTGAGGCGGGCGTGGGCGCGGACGCGATGACCTCCCGGGAGCGCTGGCGGGCCCTGTTCGCCCGCCGCTTGCCCGACCGGGTGCCCGTCGACTACTGGGCCACGCCGGAGTTCGACGCCAAGCTGATGGCCCGGCTCGGCTGCCGGACGAGGCGCCAGGCCCTCGACGCGCTGGGCGTCGATTACGAGGTCCGGCTCGAGCCGGCCTATGCCGGGCCGCGGCGGCCGCGGATGCAGGATGAGTTCGGGCGGCGCTTCCAAAGCGTCGGCTACGGCCCGGGCGCCTACCGCGAGTGCATCCACTTCCCGTTGGCCGGGTTCGCGTCCGTCGCCGAGATCGAAAGGGGCTATGTCTGGCCCACGGCCGACTGGTGGGATTTCCGCGGCATCCCGGCCCAGGCCGCGCGCGCGGCGGGCCATCCCCTCCGCGGCGGCGGCTCCGAGCCCTTCCTCATCTACAAGGAGCTGCGGGGCATGGAGCAGGCCTTCGTCGACCTGGTCGAGAACCCGGAGATCGTCCACTACTGTCTCGGCAAGCTCTTCGGCCTGGCCTACGAGTGCGCCGTCCGGATCTACGAGGCCGTCCCCGGACAGGTGGACATCTCCTACATCGCCGAGGACATGGGCGGCCAGACCGACCTGATGATCTCGGTCCGCCACATCCGCGAGTTCCTCCTGCCGGGCATGAAGCGCATGATCGACCTGGCCCACCAGGCCGGGGCCTACGCCTTCCACCACAACGACGGCAGCTGCTGGCGGATCGTCCCCGACATGATCGGGTTGGGCATCGACCTCCTCAATCCGCTCCAGTGGCGCTGCCCGGGCATGGAGCGGGAGCGGCTCAAGAAGGAATTCGGGCCGCACGTCGTCCTGCACGGCGGCCTGGACAACCAGTACACGCTGCCGTTCGGCACGGTCGACGAGGTCCGGCGCGAGGTCGAGGACAACCTGCGCATCCTGGGGGAGGGGGGCGGCTACATCCTGGCGCCCTGCCACAACATCCAGGCCATTACGCCCGTGGAGAACGTGCTGGCCATGTACGAGTCCGCCCGGGAGCTGGGGCGGCTCTAGCCCCGGCGGCGGGCCTCGAAATCCGGCACCAGACGGCGCCACAGGTCGTTGAACCGGCCCTGGAGGTCGATGTAGAGCGCGGCGTTCCTCCGGTCGGGCTCGGCGGCCCGGCGTCCCTTGGCCACCCAACGCTCGGCGAGCCCGGCGATTTCGACCTTTTCGCCGGCGGCCCGCCGCCAATTCCAGACCGCCTGAAGGGCCGCCCCGTAAGCCGCGGCCTCGGCCTCCTTGAGGGTCACGACCGGGGTGCCGAAGACGTCGGCCACGATCTGCAGCCAGAGCCGGCTGCGGGCGCCGCCGCCCGTCGCCCGGATCTCCGACGGCCGCAGGCCCAGCTGCCGCATCCGCCCCAGGCCGTAGCCCAGGTTGAGGACCGTGCCTTCCATGACGGCGCGGGCGATGGGGGCGGCTTCGAAGGTGCCCCGGTCGAGGCCGAACAGGACGGCGCTGGCGAAGGGCAGGACGGGGACGCGCTCGCCGTCGACGAACGGCAGGAAGAGCAGGCCGTCGGCCCCGGCCGGGGCGCGCCCGGCCAGGCGCTCCAGACGGGCGTTGTCCAGGCCGAAGAGCGATTTCACGAGCTCGGTCGTGTTGGTCACGTTCATGGTGCAGAGGAGCGGCAGCCAGCCGCCCGTGCTGTCGCAGAAGGCCGCGATCTCGCCGGCGGGGTCGACGAAGGGCCGGTCGAAAAAGGAATAGACGGTCCCCGACGTGCCCAGGCTGGCCGTGCAGACGCCGGGAACGACGTTGCCCGTGCCGATGGCGCCCATCATGTTGTCGCCGCCGCCGGCGGCGACGAGGACGCGGCCGAAGCCGAAGCGGCCGGCGGCGGCCCCGGTCATCTCGCCCACGGGCTCCGACGGGGGAGCGAGGGGCGGCAGCTTGGCGGCCAGGTCCGGATCGATCGCGGCCGCCGCCGCCGCGTCCCAGCGGCGCGTCCGGACGTCCATCAGCCCCGTGCCCGAGGCGTCGCCGTATTCCATGCGGGCCCGGCCGGTCAGGCGGAAGTTCAGGAAGTCGTGGGGGAGGAGCACGGTCGCCAGCCGGGCGAAGCGGCGGGGCTCGTGCCGCTTGAGCCAGAGGATCTTCGAGGCCGTGAAGCCGACGGCCGGGGCCAGGCCGAGCCGTTCGATGGCCCGGTCGCGGCCGCCGAGAGCGGCCAGGATGGCCTCGTTCTCGGCGATCGTCGAGGTGTCGTTCCAGAGCTTGGCCGGCCGAAGAACCCGGCCCGCGGCGTCGAGCGGCACGAAGCCGTGCTGCTGGCCGGACACGCCCAGGGCGACGACCCGGCCGGGCGGGACGGCGGCGGCCTTCAGAGCGGCGGCCAGGGCCTTGTCCATGGCCGCGACCCAGGCCTCCGGGTCCTGCTCGCTGGCGCCCGGGCCGAGCCCGCCGATCATGGCGTGGGGCGCCTGGCCCCGGCCGAGGACGCGGCCCGAGCGGACGTCCACGACCAGCGCCTTGGTGCCCTGGGTCCCGGAATCGATCCCGACGGCGTAATGGGGCATGATCGACCTCTTTTGGGCCCCGATTCTACGTCAAACAGGGGCGAGTTTCAAAACGGGGACGTCGGCTTATTGCGGCCGCGGGTCTCGAGGAAATCAAGGCCGGCCCCCATTTTTCCCTCCTTGGACAGACTAAATATGAGGAAGGATGGAGGTTATGGCCAAGTTCCCCTTCAAGATCGCCCTAGCCGCTTGGATCGTTCTGGCCCTGGCGGGCTTTCAGGCCGCCCAGGACCGGACGGACCAGGATCCCCACGCCACCGGGCTCATCCCCCTGGACGCCGGCCAGCTCGAGGACATCGTGGCCAACTGGCTGCGGGTCCGGCGCGTCGGGCTGAACGCCCTGGGGCTCGAGCGGGTCAACGCCGTCCGGACGGCGAAGGGAAAGCCGGCGCTGGACGCCGCCGCCGCGCGGCCCGTCGGCGAGGAGGTCGAGGGCCGGGCGGCCGGCCGGGAGGCCGCCGTCCTGGCCGAGGCGGAGGCGTCGGCGATGGCCGGCGACCTGCCCGTCAGCGTCGACAACAGCCTGCTCCGCTTCTTCCCGCCCGTCCGCAGCCAGGGCAGCCTGGGCTCCTGCGCCTGCTTCTCGTCGACCTATTACCAGCTCTCCTATATGACCGCCTTCCAGCGCAACCTCGACATCCGCGACCCGGCCAACAACACCAACAAGTACTCGCCGAAGTGGACCTACAACATGATCAACGGCGGCGAGAACAACGGCTCGAGCTTCTACCAGAGCTACCTGGTCATGGAGAAGCACGGCGCCGCGACCTGGGCCGAGTTCCCCTATGACAGCGACTTCCGGGCCTGGTGCCTGAACGGCCCGGCCTGGCGCAACGCCCTGTCCGTCCGGCCCAAGGCCACCCAGTACGTCTACGAGGCCTCCACCGAGGCCGGCCTGGGCCAGATCAAGGAGCTCCTGACCGACGGCTACATCCTCGTCTTCGGGACCTACATCAATTCCTGGGTCTTCGAGAACGCCGGGGACGATCCCTCGACGGCCGACGACGACGGCGCCGCCGGCCGGCCGGTCGCCTTCTGGCAGAGCGGCACCAACGGCTCCCACGGCATGACCATCGTCGGCTACAACGACGCCGTCTGGACCGATATCAACTCCAACGGCGCCATCGACGACGGCGAACGGGGCGCCCTGCGCATCGCCAACAGCTGGGGCAGCGGCTGGCGCGAGGGCGGCTTCACCTGGCTCGCTTACGACGCCCTGCGGGCCACATCGGCCCTGCCGGACGGGCCGGCGGGCGGGCGCGTGGCGGCCTTCCAGAGCGACATGGCCTACATCCTGACGGCCCGCAACGGCTACGGCCCGTTCATGGTGGGCGAATTCACGATCAGCGCGGCCAAGCGGAACCAGCTCCGCCTGACCGTGGGCCGCTCGTCGACCTCGGCCACGACCCCCTCGACGTCCTGGACGCCGGCCGCGTTCCAGACCCAGGGCGGAGCCTACGCCTTCGACGGGACGACCACGGCCGTGGCCGGCACCTTCGCCCTGGACCTCACCGACATCCTGGCCGCCGGGGCCGGCCTGCAGCGCCATTACCTGGGCGTCTACGATGGCTCGACCGGCGATCCCGCCACGCTGTCGGCCTTCAAGATCGTCGACCTGACGGTCGATCCCGACGCCGAGGCGGCCTCGACCCTCGTGCCCCAGACCGTGGACGCCCAGCAGGCCTACGCCTACGTCGATTACCTCTACGCCGGTCAAGCCTACAACGACCCGCCCCAGCTCTCGTCGGCGCAGGTCGATCCCGAGATCGGCGAGGCCGGCGACACCTTCACCTTCCGCGTCCGCTACTACGACCCGGACGGCGACGCCCCGACGGTCAAGACCGCCGTCGTCGACGGCGTCTCGCGGTCCATGGCCCTGCTGTCCGGAACAGCCGCCAACGGCTGGTACGGCGTCGACGCCGCCCTGACGACGATCGGCGACCACGGCTACTACTTCCAGTTCGAGGACGGGCACGGCGAGTCGGCCCGGGCCCCCCTGGCCGGGGCCGCTTCGGGGCCCCGGGTCTACAGCCTGGTGCTAACGTCCCTGTCGCCGGCGAGCGCGGCCCTCAACGGGGCCGCCTTCACGCTGACCGTCACCGGGACCGACATCGCGCCCGGGGCCACCGTGACCTGGGACGGCGCCGACCGGGTCACGGCCTATGTCTCGCCGACCCGTCTCGACGCCCAGATCCCGGCCGCCGACCTGGCCCTCGGGAAGACGGTCGCCGTCGCCGGCCGCAGCGCCGCGGGGACCGTCAGCAATACCCTGTCCTTCAGCGTCGAGAACCCTGTGCCGTCCGTGACCTCGGTCACCCCGTCCTCGACGTCCGGGGGCGCCGGCGGCCTGGCCGTGACCCTGCGCGGCGCCGATTTCGCCCCCAACGCCACGGCCCGCTGGAACGGGGCCGACCGGACGACGACCTATGTCGGCCCGACCGAGCTGCAGGTCGCCCTGGCCGGCACGGACCTGGCCGCGGCCGGGACGGCGGGGCTGTCCGTGTTCAATCCCGCCCCGGCCGGCGGCGCCTCCGGGACCGTGTCCTTCGACGTCTCCGGGTTCTCGGTGAACGCTCCCAGCCCCTCGGCCAGCGTCTCGGCCGGGGCTTCGGCCACCTTCGCCGTCGACGTGGCCCCGCAGAACGGCCCCTACGACGGCCCCGTCTCCTTCAGCTGCCAGGGGCTGCCGCGCGGCTGCACGGCGACCTTCGCGCCGGCCGCGGTCACGCCCGGGTCCTCGACCGCCTCGACCACTTTGACCCTGGCCACCCGCTCCCGGGCGGCCGCCGCGGCAGCGGGAGCCGTCGGACCGCTCTCTCCCGGCCGGGGCGCCTTCGGCCCGCGGCTTCCGGCCGCCGCGCTGGCCGCCCTCATCGGGGTGCTGGCCGCTCTCGGGGCCTGGCGCGGCAAGCGTTTCGGCCTTGCCGCGGCCCGCCGGGCGGCGGCCGCCGCGGCCGTGGTCCTGCTGGTGCTCGGTCCGGCCGGCTGCAGCGCCGGGGGCGGGGGAGGCAGCGAAGACGCGGGCACGCCGGCCGGCACCTACGAGATCACGGTCCGGGCCGTTTCCGGCAGCCTGACCGCCACGACGTCGGTCACCCTGACGGTCCGCTAGGAGTGCGGTGGTTCGCCGCCGCGAAATGCGGTAGAATGGCGGCCATGAGAAAGAGCCTTCCCGTCGCCGCGGTCCTGGCCCTGTTCGCGCTCGGAGCGGCCGGCCCGGCCTGGAGCGCCGGGCCCGCCCTGACCCTGAAGGCCGGTTTCTTCCTGCCCTCCGACAGCGTTTTTCGGGACGTTTACGCGAGCGGCCCCCTGTTCGGCCTCGACCTGACCGTGCCTGTCGCCGGGCCGCTCCAGGCCTGGGCGGGCGGGGAGTTCTTCACCAAGAAGGGCTCCCTCCCGGTGTCCGAAGAAGAATCCAAGGCCCGGATCATCCCTCTCTACGCGGGCCTGCGCGCCCAGTTCGGGCTCAAGAGCACCCGCCCCTATATCGGCCTGGCGGCCGGATACTTCATGCTGCACGAGGAGAACGCCCTCGGCACGGCCAGCGAGAGCGGTCTCGGCCTGCTGACCCAGGCCGGGGTCCAGTTGAAGCTGGGCGGGCCGGCCTGGCTCGACCTCTTCGTCGGCTATCGGCTCTGCACCCTCAAAACGGACGACGAGGAACCCCTGGAGGCCGGGCTGGGCGGCCTGTCCATGGGACTGGGCGCGGCCTTCAAGTTCTGAGAACGGGCCGGGCCCCTCGAACTTGAATTAGCCCCGCCGGACCGCTAAACTGGTGCCATGAAAACTGCCGCCAAGACCCTGGTCGCGCTGGCCGCGCTCGTCGTCCTCGCCGCGCCTTCCTTCGCCGTCCTCAAGCCGGGCGACAAGGTCGTCCCGTTCTCCCTGAAGAACATCGACGGCAAGGATTACACGGTGTCCGTGGAGGACGGGCGGCTGACCCTGACCGTGGCCGAGACGACGGGCGGCGAAATCAAGGTGACCAAGACCCGGCCGGCCGCCGTGATCATCGATTTCTGGGCCACCTACTGCGTGCCCTGCCGCAAGGCCATGCCCCACATGCAGCAGCTCAACGAGACCTACAAGCCGGCGGCGGGCCAGGCCGAAGGGGGCCTGCACGTCATCGGCATCGCCCTCGACGAGGCCGGCGGCAAGGTCGTTCGGCCCTTCTACCAGAAGCTCAAGATCACCTACCCGCTCCTGGCCGACGCTCCCACCGCCGCGGCGGCCGCCGGCACCGCGGCGACGGCCAAAGAAATGAAAAAGCGCTACGGGGTCCAGGAGATCCCGGTCGTCTACGTTATCGACGCGACCGGCACCATCACCCACGCCCACGTCGGCGCGACCGAGGCCCAGATGGCCGAGCTGGACGCCGCCGTCAAGTCCCTGGTCGGAGGAGCGGGCCGGTGAAGCGCCGGCTGCCCTGGGTCCTGCTCGGCCTGTCGCTCGCGGTCATGATCGCCGGCCTCCTGCTCGGCGAGTACCGGTCCGTCCTGGAGAAGGCGGTCACGGTCTGCCTCGACTGCATCGGGATCGGGTGAGCCGCGATGAGCGCCGCCCGTCCCGCCGCCCGCCGCAAGCCCCGGGACCGCCGTCATTGGTACCAGGCCTTCTTCGCCCTGGGCCTCAACGCCTGGCTGCCGTCGTGGTTCAAGGGCGAGATCTTCCAGGGCGGCATCAAGGGCGTCTGCGTCCCGGCCCTGAACTGCTATTCCTGCCCCTCGGCCATGGGCGCCTGCCCCATCGGGGCGCTGCAGACGGCGTTCGGCGGGCTGCGCTTCAACCTCTCGATCGCCGAGAAGAAGTTCGGGCTCTACGTCGCCGGCTTCCTGGCCGCCGTCGGCAGCGCCGTCGGCCGCCTGCCCTGCGGCTGGGTCTGCCCCTTCGGCCTCTTCCAGGAGCTCCTCCACAAGATCCCGTCGCCCAAGCTCAAGGTCCCGCACGCGATGACCTACGTCCGCTATGCCGTCCTGGCCGTCTTTGTCGTGGCCCTGCCGCTCCTCATCGTCGACGAGGTCGGCTACGGCCAGACCTGGTTCTGCAAGTGGATCTGCCCGGCCGGCACGCTCGAGGCCGGCATCCCCCTCATGCTCATCAAGACGGACCTGCGGCCCCTCATCGGCTTCATGTATCACTGGAAGCTCGGGCTGCTGGCGCTGTTCCTGGCCTGGTTCGTCCTCAGCCGTAGGCCGTTCTGCCGGACGGTCTGCCCGCTCGGCGCGATCTGGGGGCTGTTCAACAAGGTCAGCCTGTTCCGCATGGCCGTGGACGACGAGAAGTGCACTCTCTGCGACAAGTGCCATAAGGATTGCCCGGTCGACATCAAGATCTACGAGGCGGCCAACTCGCCCGACTGCGTCCGCTGCTTGAAATGCGTCTCCTCGTGCAAGTTCGGCGCCATCAGCTACGAGTTCCTCGGCCGGAAGGAGATCGCCGTCGACCTGCGGGCCAAGCCGAAGCTCAAAGAGTCTTGACCAGCGCCCCCCAGCGCTTGTCCAGCTTGAAGCCGTGCCGGAGGAAGAACCCCGGCAGGTAGAGGTGGGTCATGACCAGGGGCACGCCCTGGCTGGCCATGCGGCCGCAGAAATCCTCCAGCGCCGCCCCGCCCAGCCCCGACGATTTCAGCCGCGACGTGACGGCGATGACGTCGATCCAGGCCACGCGATTGGACAGCATCCGGTAGCACAGCCCGCCGATGATGCGCTCCTGGGCGTCCTTGAGCACGAAGTGGCGGTCCTGCTGCGAGACGATCTTGGGGTAGTTCTCCTTGAAGAAGAGCCGGTAGTTCTGGCCGATCTCGGCCGGATCGAGCGTCTCGCTGAAGGTGTAGGTCCGGCCGGCCCGGTCCTGGAGGAAGGACTGGACGACGACCCGGCGCTCGCCCTCCTCGCCCTGGGTCACGACGTCCAGCCGCCGGTCGGCCTCCATGCGCGGGAAGACCATGCGGCTGAAGACGAGCCGGTCGCGCTCGTCGGAGAGCGCCGACTGCAGGTCCGACAGCTCGACCTGCTGGACGGCCGGCTCGTCGAGGGCGGCGTTGAGCTTGGCCAGGAGACGGTCGAACAGGGCCTCGATGCGCTCGTTCCGGCCGGCGAAGTAGGTGTGGCGGTAGAGGTAGTAGCGGACGACCTCGGGGTAGCGGTCGAGCGCGTAGCGGCGGGCCAGGTCGAGGACCTTGCGCTCGCGGTCGCGCGGCGGCGCCAGGGGGTGGTCCTGGCGCCATTCCTGGTAGGCCTCGACGGCCGACTCGGCCGGCAACGGGATGGCGTAGGTGGCGTCGAACTCGGCCCGGTAGCGGCGCAAGCGCACGGCCAGGTCCTCGCCGGGATAGGGCCGCAGCGGCGCCTTGTCCAGGGCGGACTGCAGCTCGGCGAAGAAGGCCGAGGCCCGGTCCCGGCCCATGGCGTCGTAGGCGGCGTCGAAGATCCAGTCGAGATCGAGCAGGTCCTTGATCCAGGGATAGTTGGCCGCGGCCCGGCGGTAGAAGGAATCGACCATGGGCCGGACGATCGAGACGGGGCCGGACGAGGGGCGCCAGCCGTCGATCGAGGCCAGGAAGGTGTCGTCGCGGAACTCGAGCTCGGGGACGACGACGTTGACCGGCGAGATGCGGCCGGGCAGGATGCGGCGGCCGCTCGTCTGCCAGGCCCGGAACAGGGCCGACAGGGCCTCGATGTAGAGCTTGCGCCAGATCGAGGGGGCCGGCAGGGGCGCGTCGGCGGCCCGGCGGCCGGCGAACTCGCGGATCTTCTCCCAGACCGTCAGGTCGCCGAGATGGCGCCAGGTAACGGCGCCGGACTTTTCGTCCGTGGCCCCGAGCGGGGGCAGCACCCGGGGGCCGCCGGGCTGGTCCGAGAGGACCGCCGACCAGAGCCGGGTCTCGTGCTCGGCCCCGTCGCGCCGGCCCTCGGGCAGGACGAGCTTGAGGTCGTAGTGGCGGCCGGCGGCGGTGTTGAGGCTGACCCGGAAGGTCGTCCGGCGCGGGGCGCTGTAGATGCGCGACACCCAGATGCCGTCGTGCTCGGCGAGGGCCGCGGCCTCGAAGGCCTCGGCCCCGCAGGCCAGGCGGACCGAGTCCCGCAGAAAGCCGGGCAGCGACAGGACGGCCCGGATGCGGCGGGCCTCGGCCGGCGTGACGCTGTCGTCGCAGGTGGCGCGAGGCGGGCGGGCGGGCGCGGCGGCCCGGGCCCCGGTCCGCCGGCGCTCGGCGTGCCGGCCGTAATGCCGGACCGCGCGGTCGAGCTCGCGCTCGGCCTCCACGGCCAGGACCGGGTCGGCCCTGTGGAGGACCCAGCTCGCCAGCTCGGCCCGGACCGGGCTGAAATCGGACGGCTCGCGGATGGCCAGGTCGGCCAGGAGCCGGAAGATGCGCAGGAACTGCTGCCGGCCGCGCTCGTCGACGGGCCAGGGCAGCGTCTCCCGGTAGGCCCGCAGGCGGACCCGGAACGCGTCCAGGCGGCCCCGGCCGAGGCGGCTGGAGACGATGGCGTCGATGCTCTCGCGGTTGAGGAAGGGCAGGCCCGAACTGACGAAGGCCGGCATGACCTGGCCGTAATCGATGTCGGGGTCGTGCAGGAGCAGGATGCGGTAGGCCCAGCAGCGCAGCTTCTCGCGGGGGTGGCGGGCCATGGCCCGGAGGCGGGCCCGGACGAGCTCCTCGGTCCGCAGGGGCGATTCGTAGAAGACCCGCTCGACCTCGGCCAGCAGGGAGTCGGGCGGCTGCCCGGCGGAAAGCAGGAGCTGGGACAGCCGGACATGGAGGCGGTCCAGGCCGGCCTCGCCGAGCTTGACCGGGGCGGCGATCTCGCCGGCCTCGTAGGTGCGGGCCCGCCGCCGGGGCAGGGACACCCGGCCCGTGGCCGAATCCAGGGGCAGGTCCCAGCCTTCCTTGACGGGGGCGAAGGCGGCCAGGGACGGGTTGCCGGCCCAGAGGGCGGGCTGGCGGGCGAACAGGCCCAGGTCGAGGACGCCGCCCTCGATCTCGTATTCGAGGTCGCCGACGAGCCAGGTCCGCGCGTCGGCGCCCCGGCGCAGGGGCAGGACGAGGCCGCGGTTGAGGTCCCGCAGGCCGGCCCGGCCGCGGACGATCTCGTCGTGGAGGATGCCCAGGTCGCGGAAGAACCAGAGCGGGATGCGCACCCGCAGGCCGGGGCCCGGGAGGTCGATGGCGTGGCGGCGGTAGAGGCCGTCGATGACCCCGGCGAACGAGGCCTCGATGCGCTTGCGGTTGAAGGAGCCCTTGGCCGTCAGCTCGCCGCGCTCGGGGCTGAAGTCGCGGTCCAGGACCTCGAAGTTGACGACGCGCTCGTAGGGGGCCAGGCCGTCGTTGGCGGCCGTGACGATGCGGCGGTAGTACTCGCGGGCGTTCTCCCGGCCCAGGCCCTCGGCCAGGACGCGGTCGCGGTAGTCGGGGACGATGAACAGGACGTTGTAGGGCCGGCCGTCGCCGACGAGGAAGGTCCGCTTGATGCCGGGCACGCCGGCGAACTTGTCCTCGACCTTGCGCGGGGCGACGGTCTGGCCGCGGTTGTTCTTGTAGATGTCCTTGATGCGGTCGACGATCTGCGACGGTCTGGCCGCGGTTGTTCTTGTAGATGTCCTTGATGCGGTCGACGATCTGGTAATAGCCGTCGGCCTGGCGCTCGAAGACGTCGCCGGTGGCGAACCAGTGGTCGCGTTCGGGGTCGCCGGTGGGGAAGGGGATGGCGCCGCCCGGGCCGGCCTCCTCGAGGTAGCGGGCCACGTAATGGCCGCTGACCTGCAGCTCGCCCTCGGGGCCCAGGCGGGCCCGGATGCCGGGAAGCGGCAGGCCGTGCGAGCCGTCGACGTAGCCGCCCGGCGGGGTCATGGTGATGCCCCCGGTCGCCTCGGTCATGCCGAAGCCGCTCATCAGCTCGATGCCGTGGCCGGCGAAGAAGCGGAAGACGCGGGGATCGAGGTAGCCGGCCGCCGACAGGCCCCACTTCAGGCGCGGCCCGACGATCTCGCGGACGAGGGCCGTCGCGTCCGCCCCGGCCGGGGCGGCGTCCAGGCGCTCCAGGCACTTCTCGTGGAGCTGGACCCAGCGGATGGGGACGCTGATGAAGCCGGTCGGCCGGACCCTGGGCAGCAGGCTGAAGAGCGTCTCGGCCGACGGATTGCCGGCGAAGACGTAGGTGCCGCGCCAGTAGATGGCCCCGAGCATCTCCAGGAAGCGGCCGAAGGTGTGGTAGAGCGGCAGGAAGCTCAAGAAGACCTCGTCCGGACCCACGGCGGGCAGGGCGGCGGCCCGGGCGAAGCGCTTGGTGACGAGGTTGTAGAGGGAGAACGAGACGCCCTTGGGCCGGCCGGTGGTGCCCGAAGTGAACATGACCGTGGCCACCTCGTCGATGCGGAAGCGGCGGCGCCGGGCCAGCCGGGCGTCGATGTCCCGGGCCCCGAGCTGCTTGCAGAGCTCCGTCAGGAAGACGACGTCGCCGTCGTCGCGGAGGGCCGGGTCGGTGACCAGGATGAGGAAGGGCCGGGCCGTCCGGCGCCGGGCCTCCTTGAGCAGGGCGATCCGCTCGCGGTCGTTGGCCAGGGCCAGGTTGACGGCCAGGGCGTCGAAGATGGCGACCACGTTGTCGAGGTTGAAATGCGGGTTGAGGGGGGTGTCCAGGATGTCGTAGAACAGGCAGGCCAGGTCGGCGAAGGCGCCCTCGGGGTGGTTCTCGGCGTAAATGGCCAGCCGCGGCTCGAGGCCCTCGCGGTCGGCTAGGGCGTAGAAGGCGGCGGCCGTCTCGCGGATGTGGCGGTCGGCGGCGGCGTAGGTCCAGACCCGGGGCGGGGAGAGGGCCATGTCCTGGAAGAGGACCCGGTCGGGCGCCTCCCGCAGGCGGTCCTCGAACATGTCGCGCAGCCCGTAGCCCGTGCGGCGGATGAGGGCGAAGGCGGCCTCGGCCCAACGATCGAGGAGGTCCGGCGCCGCCAGGTCGCGCAGGAAAGCGGGATCGGAGGTCTGCCGGAGAAGCGACCTGGCCTCGGCCTCGGACAGCCCGGCCCCCGACGCCATGGCCGCCTCCATCCTGTCCAAGGTTGCCCGGGCCGGCAGGATGGGGTCAAACCTACCTTTTTTCGAAAAAGGTAGGTTTGACCCCATCTTGGAAGGCGCGGAGGTCCTTTTCATTGGCTTCCCCGGATCATTATATAATGAATGGGAATATTGGCAAGTGGTTATTTTGTGGACCAGACCTTTTCGATACTTTTTCCTTGACAAGGGTTTTTCATTGGTATATATAAGGTATAGTCCAAATGATTCCGGTACAGACCAAAGGAGCGATCATGGACAATCTCAAGCTCGAGAAATTCCCCGGTGCCAAGCCGGCCTACCAGCAGATCATCTCCTTTTTCGAGAAGGAGATCCAGTCCGGCCGCCTCAAGCCGGGTGAGAAGCTCCCCGCGGAGAGGGACCTGGCCGAGGAGATCCACACCGCCCGCGGCACGGTCAAGAAAGCCTACGAGGAGCTGGTCCGCCGCCGCCTCATCGAGGCCTCGCCCGGCCGCGGCAGCTTCGTCGCTCCCGACCGCCACGCTCCGGCCGAGAGCCGCAAGGACAAGGCCCTGCGCCTCATCGACGAGGTCATCGACGAGATGGCCCGCCTGAAGTTCAACTCCAGCGAGATGCGCATCTTCTTCGACCTGCGCCTGCTCGGACGCGAGGAGGAGCTCCAAAGCCTGAACGTGGCCGCCGTCGACTGCAACCCCGAGGCCCTGGCCATCTTCGAGCGCCAGCTCCTGATCATCCCGCACGTCAACCTGGCCAAGATGCTGATCGACGACGTCCTCGAGGACCCGGCCGGCCTGGACCGGCTGCGGACCTTCGACCTCATCCTGACCACGACCACCCACTACCAGGAGGTCCTGGAGCGCGTCCCAGACCTGCGGTCCAAGATCGTCCAGGCCGCCGTGGCCCCGACCCGGGCTTCCATCATCGCCCTGGCCCGCCTGGCCCCGTCGCAGAAGATCGGCATCGTCTGCGAGTCCAAGCGCTTCCTGGACATCATCCTCGACCACCTGCGGGCCTTCGACATCCCGGCCTCGTCGGTGGCCCCGCTTTTCTGGTCGGAGCTCGACCAGCTCGACAAGTACCTGGCCGGCCTCGACGCCGTCATCGTCCCGGCCGGCTATTCGCTCCAGAAGGGCCGCGAGCACCTGGCCGCCATCCAGGAGTTCACCGAGCGCGGCGGGGCCATCATCACCTTCGACTACCAGATCGAGCGCGGCTCGCTCCTCAACGTCGAGGAGCGGCTGCGGACGCTCCTCGACGAAGCCCGGCGGGGCCTCTGATGGACGCTCCCCGCATCGTCCTCGGCGTCATCGGGGCCGACTGCCACTCGGTCGGCAACAAGATCCTGGACGCCTACTTCACCGAGGCCGGCTTCCACGTCGTCAACCTGGGCGTCATGGTCAGCCAGGACGAGTTCCTGGACGCCGCCGTCGAGGCGGCCGCCGACGCCATCCTGGTCTCGTCCCTTTACGGCCACGGCCTGATCGACTGCGAGGGCCTGCGCCAGAAGGCCGACGAGCGCGGCCTGGACCGCGTCCTGCTCTACGTCGGCGGCAACCTCGTCGTCGGCAAGACCCCCTTCGAGGAGGTCGAACGGAAGTTCAAGGCCATGGGCTTCGACCGCGTCTTCTCGCCCCAGGTCGACCTGGCCGCCGTGGCGGCGCTGTTGCGCCAGGACGTCGAGGCGCGAAAGAAGGCCTGATGGCCGCGACGCCGCTCCTCTCCGTCGACATCGGGTCGACCTATACCAAGGGGGCCCTGTTCCTCCTGGAAGGGGAGGAGCTCCGCCCGGTCCGCCGCGAGGTCGTGCCGACCACCGTGGACGACCTGGCCCGGGGGTTCTTCCAGGTCCGCCGGGCCGTCCTCGACGGCGCCGGGACCGCCCCGCTCTCGCCGGCGTCCGCCCCGGACGTCCCGGTCCACTGGTCCTCCTCGGCCCGCGGCGGGCTCAAGATCGCGGCCGTCGGCCTGACCCCCGACCTGACCCTGTCCGTCGCCCGCATGGCCGCCACCTCGGCCGGGGGCAAGGTTGTCCGCGCCTTCTCCTACGAGCTCGACGCCGAGGACCTGGCCGCCCTCCGGGCCGTCCAGCCGGACATCATCCTGTTCACCGGCGGCACGGACGGCGGCAATTCCCGCGTCGTCCTGCACAACGCCGCCCGCCTGGCCGGGCTGGACGCTCCGGCCGTGATTCTCTACGCCGGCAACCGCAAGGTCCGCGACCGCGTCGCCGAGCTCCTCGGCGGCCGCAGCCTCGAGCTGGCCGACAACGTCATGCCCGAGGTCGGCACCATCGACATCGAGCCGGCCCGGGCCGTCATCCGCCGCATCTTCCTCGAGCGCATCGTCGACGGCAAGGGCCTGTCGGCCGTGGTCGAGGCGACCGGCCGCGAGCCCCTGCCGACCCCCCTGGCGGTCTTCGAGCTGGTCCGGACGATCGCCGCCCGCGTGACCGGCTGGGAGGACTTCGCCCTGATCGACATGGGCGGGGCGACGACCGACTTCTACTCGCACACCAAGTCCTTCCACGGCGGCGACGCGGTCATCCTGCGCGGCCTCCTCGAGCCGACCCTCAAGCGGACCGTCGAAGGCGATCTGGGCCTGCGCGTCTCGGCCGAGGCCCTGCACCGCTCCGAGAAGGCCTTCCTCGAGTCCCGCCTGCGGGCCGACGGGTCCGACCCGGCCGCCCTGGAACGCTACGTCGAGGACGTCAGCCGCCGGACCGGGCATCTGCCCGCCGACGCCGCCGGCCGGGCCTTCGACCGCCTCCTGGCCGCCGCCTGCGTCCGGGCCGCCGCCCTCCGCCACGCCGGCGTCCTCCAGCGCGTCTTCACCCCGCAGGGCGGCTTCCAGGTCCAGCGGGGCAAGGACCTGCGCCGTGTGGCCCGCCTGATCGGTTCGGGCGGCTACCTGGCCGGCCAGACTGACGCCGCCGTGCTGCTCGAGGCCTGCCCCAAGGACGCCGACGACGTCGATACCCGGCATCTCGTTCCCGAAGCGCCGGCCTGCTACGCCGACGCCGAATATCTCATCCCCCTCCTGGGGAACCTGGCGACGGACTTTCCCGGCGCGGCCGCCCGCGCCGCCGTCGACCGGCTGAAGCCGCTGACACCGCTCGCAAGCTGAAGAGGACACCATGAGAACTCAACGCCTGCCCTGGAAGGACTTCCTGGCCCAGCGCCAGGCCGTCCTCGATTCCTGGCCGACCGGCCGGGACGTGGCCGCGCTCGAGGACGGGCTGCGCTACCAGCGCGCCATCCCCGAAACCAAGAACTTCGCCAAGGCCATGGCCAAGGCCAAAGCCGCCGGCCTGACCCTGATCCAGCCCCGGGCCGGCGTGGCCCTGATCGACGACCACATCCGGCTACTCCGCTACCTGGAGACCGAAGGCACCGCCGACCTCCTGCCGACGACCATCGACGCCTACACCCGGCAGAACCGCTACGAGGAGGCCGCCCGCGGCATCGAGAAGTCGCGGGCCGCCGGGGCCTCGCTGCTGAACGGCTTCCCGGCCGTCAACCACGGCCGCGACGGCTGCCGCAAGGTGACCGAGGCCGTGGTCAAGCCGGTCCAGGTCCGCCACGGCACCCCCGACGCCCGCCTGCTGGCCGAGATCGCCCTGGCCGGCGGCTTCACTTCCTACGAAGGCGGCGGCATCTCCTACAACATCCCCTACGCCAAGAAGGTCGAGGTCGGCCAGTGCCTGCGCGACTGGCAGTACGTCGACCGCCTGATGGGCTACTACCAGGAGAACGGCGTGACCATCAACCGGGAGCCGTTCGGGCCCCTGACCGGGACGCTCGTGCCGCCCTTCGTCTCGCACGCCATCGCCATCCTCGAGGGCCTGCTGGCGCTCGAGCAGGGCGTCAAGTCGCTGACCCTCGGCTACGGGCAGGGCGGCAACGTCCTCCAGGACCTGGCCGCCCTGGCCTCGCTGCGCGAGCTGGCCGAGAAGTACTTCCGCCAGGCCGGCTACGACGACTACGACCTGACCCTGGTCTTCCACCAGTGGATGGGCGGCTTCCCGGAGGACGAGGCCAAGGCCTTCTCGGTCATCAGCCTGGGCGCCTTCGTCGCCTCCGCGGCCAAGGTCGAGAAGACCATCGTCAAGTCGCCGCACGAGGCCATGGGCATCCCGACCAAGGAGGCCAACGCGGCCGGGCTCAAGGCCACCCGCCAGGTCTTGAGCATGATGGCCGACCAGCGCATCTGCACCGACAACGCCGTCGTCCAGCGCGAGATGGACCTCATCCATCGCGAGGTCGACGCCCTCCTCGCGGCCGTGCTCGGCGCGGCCGGGGACGACCTGGTCCAGGGCATCGTCCGGGCCTTCGCCGGCGGCCTGCTCGACGTCCCCTTCGCCCCGTCCATCTACAACAAGGGCAAGATCCTGCCCATCCGCGACAACGAAGGATTTATCCGCCTCTTCGCCAAGGGGAACCTGCCCCTGGGCGAGGACATCATGTCGTTCCACCGGGCGCGCCTCCAGGACCGGTCCAAGGCCGAGGGGCGCCCGGTCACCTTCCAGATGGTGACCGACGACATCTACGCCATCAGCAAAGGCAAACTCATCGGGAGGCCCAAATGAAGATCGTCAAAGCCCTGTTCGTGCCCGGCTCGTCGGCGTTCTACTTCGACGACCAGGCCGCCATCAAGTCCGGCGCGCCGCATGACGGCGCCGTCTACGGCGGCACGCCCGAGACCCCCGGCTTCAAGGCCGTCCGGGTGGCCGGCGAGTCCGTGTCCATCCTGCTGCTCCTCGAGAACGGCCAGTGGGCGCTCGGCGACTGCGCCGCCGTCCAGTACTCCGGCGCCGGCGGCCGCGACCCGCTCTTCCTGGCCGCCGACTACCTGCCGCTCCTGGAGACGCGCATCCGGCCGCTCCTCGAGGGCGCCGAGGTCGGTCCCTTCCGGGAAATGGCCGGGCGGTTCGAGGCCCTGGTCCTCGACGGCCGGCCCCTCCACACGGCCATCCGCTACGGCCTGTCGCAGGCCCTGCTCCACGCCCGGGCCCTGGCCACGGGCCGCATCATGGCCGAGGTCGTCTGCGAGGAGTACGGCCTGCCCGTCGTCGCCGAGCGCGTGCCCATCTTCGGCCAGAGCGGCGACGACCGCTACATCAACGCCGACAAGATGATCATGAAGCGGGTCGACGTCCTGCCGCACGCCCTGATCAACAACGTCAAGACCAAGCTCGGCCACGACGGCGAGCTGCTCCGCGAGTACATGGTCTGGCTGGTCAACCGCATCCGCGCCGTCCGGACCGATCCGGCCTACGTCCCGACCCTGCACATCGACGTCTACGGCACGATCGGCCTGATCTCCGGCATGAAGCCGGGGCGGGTGGCCGACTACCTGGCCTCGCTCGAGCCCCTGGCCGCGGAGTTCCCCCTGTACGTCGAGGGCCCCGTGGACGCCGGCGAGAAGGCCCGGCAGATCGACCTGCTGGCGGCCGTCCGCCGCGAGCTGGCCGCCAAGGGCTCCCGGGTCAAGATCGTGGCCGACGAGTGGTGCAACACCTACGAGGACGTCGTCGACTTCACCGAGGCCCGGTCCTGCGACATGGTCCAGATCAAGACCCCCGACCTCGGCGGGATCCAGAACACCATCGAGGCCGTCCTCTATTGCCGCCGCAATGGCATGGAGGCCTACCAGGGCGGCACCTGCAACGAGACCGAGATCTCGGCCAAGGCCTGCGTCCACGCCGCCGTGGCCGCCCGGGCCGAGCGCCTGCTGGCCAAGCCGGGCATGGGCTTCGACGAGGGCTTCATGATCGTCCGCAACGAGATGGAGCGGGTCCTGGCCGCGCTGCGGGCCCGGGCCGGCCGCGGGGAGGCCTGACATGAGCGCCAAGACCGCCAGGGCCTCCAAGACCGCCAAGGCCAAGAAAGAGTTCCGGGTCCTGTCGACCACGGCCATCCTCGGCTACGGCTTCCCCGAGAGCTCGTTCCGGGCCGGCCTGGCCAAGAAGCCCGACCTCATCGGCGCCGACGCCGGCTCGACCGACCCCGGCCCCTACTACCTCGGGGCCGGCAAGTCCTTCACCGACCGCTCGGCCGTCAAGCGCGACCTGCGCTTCATGCTGACGGCCGGCGTCAAGCACGGCATCCCCGTGGTCGTCGGCACGGCCGGCGGCAGCGGGGCCCGGCCCCACGTCGACTGGTGCGAGGCCATCGTCCGCGAGATCGCGGCCGAGGAGAAGCTGTCGTTCAAGATGGGCGTCATCTACGCCGACGTGCCCAAGGCCCGCGTCCTCAAGCACCTGCGGCAAGGGGAGATCGTGCCCCTGACCTACGTGCCGCCGCTCACCGAGGCCGTCCTCGAGGAGTCCGTCAACGTCGTCTGCCAGATGGGCGTCGAGCCCATCCAGAAGGCCCTGGCCGACGGCTGCCAGGTCGTCCTGGCCGGCCGGTCGTACGACCCGGCCGTGTTCGCCTCGCTGCCGATCATGCGCGGCTTCGATCCCGGCCTGGCCATTCACATGGGCAAGATCCTGGAGTGCGCGGCCATCGCCGCCACCCCCGGCTCCGGGGCCGACTGCGCCTTCGGCACGCTGACCGGGGACTCCTTCATCCTCGAATCGCTCAATCCGGCCCGGCGCTTCACCAAGGTCTCGACGGCCGCCCACACCCTCTACGAGAAGACCGACCCCTACCACCTGCCCGGGCCGGGCGGGGAGCTCGACCTGACGGACTGCTCCTTCACCGAGCTTCCGGGCGGACGGGTCGAGGTCCGGGGCAGCCGCCATGTCGAGACCGAGCGGTACTACGTCAAGCTCGAGGGCGTCCGCCGGGTCGGCTACCGCACCATCGCCGTGTCCGGCACCCGCGACCCGATCATGATCCGCGAGATCGACGGCATCCTGGCCGGCGTCGAGGCCCAGGTCCGGGACATCCTCAAGGCCGAGAAGGTCGAGGGCCGGGTCTTCTTCCACGTGTACGGCAAGGACGGCGTCATGGGCGCCCTGGAGCCGGAGAAGACGGTCCGCGGCCACGAGCTGGGCATCGTCATCGAGGCCGTCGGCCCGACCCAGGCCGCGGCCGATTCGGTCTGCGGCCTGACCCGCTCGACGCTCCTCCACTACGGCTACCCGGGCCGCATCTCGACGGCCGGCAACCTGGCCTTGCCTTTTTCCCCCTCCGATGCCAGAATGGGCGAGGTCTTCGAGTTCTCGGTCTATCACCTGATGCCCGTCGACCGGCCCGACGATTTCCCGACCAGGACGATCGTGTTCCGGGGCGGAAAGGAGTCGAAATGAACCGCAGCATCCTGACCGCCGCCAAGGTCATCCGTTCCAAGAACTCCGGCCCCTACGAGCTGACCCTGGACATCCTGTTCAAGGACCGGGCCCACTTCGAGCTGTTCCGCCGCCGGAACATCGTCACCAAGCGCAAGATCGCCGCCCTCTACAAGCGGCCCGTGGGCGACATCCTCAAGATCGTCTACTTCGAGCCGTCCAACGCCCTCAAGGTCACCCTGCGCCGGCCCATCCCCTCGGGCGATGCCGGCGAGACCGACATCTACGGCGCCCAGCAGCACGCCCCGCTCCTGCGCCTGACCTATTGAGAAGGCGGCCATGATCAAGTTCAGCCAGGGCACCGTCCACCGCGAAACCCTTCTCTACGCGGCGTACTACGCCCCCCGCGGCAGCTACCGCCTGTACATGGTGGCCGCCGAGCTGGCCCAGAAGTACCTGACCCCGACCGACCTGCTGATCGGCATCCTTGGCGCCGAGGGCTCCGGCAAATCGACCCTGATCAAGGGGCTGTTCCCCGGCCTGGAGCTGACCAACGACGACGAGGGCATCAACGTCCGGCCGACGCCCCTCTACGACTTCGACCCGGCCGACCCGTTCTCCGGCCACACCTTCCATCTCGACGCCCGCTACGAGCTGGCCTTTCACCAGAAGTACGAGGTGGCCGAGGCCGTCCTCAAGGCCATCGCCCACAAACGGCGCGTCGTCGTCGAGCACTTCGACCTCATCTACGAGGCCCTGGGCCACAACGCCCAGGTCCTCATCGGCATCGGCGAGGAGATCATCGTCGCCCGGCCGACGGTCTTCGGCCCCTTCCCGCAGGTCATCAAGACGATCGTCGACAAGACCATCAAGTACCGGCTGATGGCCCACTCGGCCGAGGACATCACGACCATGATCCTCCAGGATAACTACAAGATCCCCTTCCCGCCGCTGCACTCCGACGTGCCCCAGGGCTTCGTCCTCAACTTCAAGGAGCGGCCGGACGTGGACCTCCACGAGCTGGAGAGGAAGGTCCTGGCCACCATCGCCAAGGACGTCCCCATCGGGCCCTGCGGCGACAACACCATCAGCATCGGGGACGAGGCCATGCCCTGCACCGGCACCCGGACCCACGTCTCCTCGAGCGGCAAGATCGAGAACTTCAGGCTGATCAAGGAATACCGCTACGACCAGATCAGCAAGGAATACTACGTCATCGGCCTCGTCGGCAAGCGGGGAGAGGACGCCTTCGAGGACCTCATCGACGTCGAAGGGATCTACGAATGAACCTGATCGATCCCGGCCCCGACCGGGCTGTCTACCGCAAGATCGCCGCGCGCGGGGTCGGCCGGACCGCGTGCGCCGGACGCCCCGCCCTGCGGGTCTCCGACGGCGCCCTGACGGCCCTGGCGGGCGAGGCCTTCACCGACCTGGCCTTCTTCCTGCGGCCCGATTTCCTGGCCTCCATGCGCGGCATCCTCGACGATCCCGAGGCCTCCGACAACGACCGTTTCGTGGCCGGGGCCGTGCTGCGCAACGCGGTCATCGCCGCCGAGAGCGTCCTGCCGCTCTGCCAGGACACCGGGTCCATCCAGGTCTTCGCCTTCCGGGGCCACCGCGTGGCCACGGACGGCCGGGACGAAGAGGTCCTGGCCGAAGCGGCCTCCCGCGTCTACCGGACCCGCAACCTGCGCTATTCGATCATGGCCCCGCTGACGGTCCTGGACGAGGTCAACACCGGCACCAACCTGCCGGCCCAGATCGACCTCCAGGCCGCGGCCGGGGCCGAATACCGCTTCTTCTTCATGGCCAAGGGCGGCGGCTCGTCCAACAAGATCGCCCTGTTCCAGGAGTCCAAGGCCCGCCTGGAGGAGGCCGCCCTGGAGCCCTTCCTGGCCGAGAAGATCCGGGCCCTGGGCGTGGCCGCCTGCCCGCCCTACCGTATCGCGGTCGTCGTCGGCGGCCTGTCGCCGGAGATGACCCTCAAGACCGTCAAGCTGGCCTCGGCCGGCTTCCTCGACGGGCTGCCCAAGCGGGGCTCGAAGAGGGGAGGAGCGTTCCGGGACCCGGGCTGGGAAGAGCGGCTGATGGCGCTGGCCCGGGCGACCGGCCTGGGCGCCCAGTTCGGCGGCCGCTGGCTGGCCCACGAGGCCCGCTTCGTCCGCCTGCCGCGCCACGCCGGCTCGTGCCCCATCGGCATCGGCGTGTCCTGCAACGCCGACCGCGGCCTGCGGGGCAAGATCACGGCCGAGGGCGTCTTCCTGGAGGAGGTCGAGCGGCGCCCGGCCCGCTTCCTCGAAGGCGCGGCCGCGGCCGGCCCCGCCGGCGCGGTGGCCGTAGACCTCGAGCGGCCGATGGCGGAGATCCTGGCCGCGCTGCGGGCCCTCCCGGTCGGCACGCTGGTCAAGCTCTCCGGCCCGCTCGTCGTGGCCCGCGACATCGCCCACGCCCGCCTGGCCCGCGTGCTGCGGGAGACCGGCGACCTGCCGGACTACCTCAAGCGCCACCCGGTCTATTACGCCGGCCCGGCCAAGACCCCCCGGGGCCTGGCCTCGGGCAGCTTCGGCCCGACCACGGCCCAGCGCATGGACGGCTACCTGGGCGACTTCCTCAAAGCCGGGGGCTCGCTCGTCTCGCTCGGCAAGGGCAACCGCACCGCCGCCGCGACCGAGGCCCTGAACGCGCACGGCGGCGTCTTCCTGGGCACGATCGGCGGCGCGGCCGCCCTGATCGCCAAGGAGCACATCGTCTCCAGCGAGACCATCGATTTCGCCGACCTGGGCATGGAGGCCGTCCGCCGCATCGTGGTCAAGGACCTGCCCGCCTTCGTCATCTACGACGGCCGCGGCGGCGACCTCTACGCCCGCCGCCGCTGACCGTTCCGCGGCCCGGCCGGCCGTGGCGTCCCGAGGTCCGGGCCCCAAGAATTCCCTTGACAAGCCCGTCGGAGATATTCTATAAACGAAGTCCGACTTCTATTATAGAAATCAAGAACGAGCCATGACGAAAGACGCCCCGCGCAGCGCCGGCCGGCCGCGGGGCCCCTATTTCTCCAAGATCATCGAGAAGGGGCTGCGGATCCTGACCCTCTTCACCCCCGAGGTGCCGGCCCTGTCCCTCAAGGACATCGCCCTCAAGACCGGCATCAACCCGACCTCGACGTTCCGGTTCGTCGAGACCCTGGTCCAGCTGGGCTACCTGCGCAAGGACCCCGTCAGCAAGCAGATCAAGCTGGGGCCCATGGCCCTGGCCGCGAGCCACAACATCGCCCGGAGCTTCGACCTCCTGCAGATCGTCAAGCCCCTCATCGACGAGGCCTACGCCGAGCACCAGGTCACGATCGATTCGGCCCTGGTCGAGGACCGGAACCTGGTGCTCCTGTACCGGCGCGAGGCCCGGGACACGCTGACCATGTCCCTGCCGCTCGTGTCGCCCCATCTCCACTGCAGCGCCATCGGCAAGGCCTATCTCGGGGCGTTGCCGGACAAGGACCGGGCCCGCCTGGTCGCCGGCCTGGCGCTCGTCCGCCGGACCCCGCACTCGGCCGCGACCAAGGCGCGCCTGTTGGCCGACCTGCGCCGGACGCGCCAGCGGGGCTACGCGGTCTGCAGCGAGGAGTACGCCCTGGGCCTGATCTCGATCGGCGCGCCGCTGGTCAACGACAGCGGGGCCGTTCTGGGGGCCGTTTCGTTCGACACCGTGACGGCCCAATTCACCGCCGAGGAGGCCGAGCGGCGCTTCGCCCCGGCCGTCCTCCGCCTGGCCAGGGACATCGGGTCCCTGCTGCCCATCTGACGACGGACGGATTTATGACAGATCCTCAAAGGAGACAGTCCATGAAAAAGCAGACGCTCGTCCTCTTGGCCGCCCTGGCCATCCTCGCGGCCTGGCCCGCGGCCGCCGCGGCCCAGATCAACCAGACCGGCACGCTCGCCGGCGCGGTCAAGGACGCCCAGGGCCTGGCCCTGCCGGGGGCTTCCGTCACCATCACCTCGCCGGCCATCATCCTGCCCCGGATGACCGCGGTCGCCAACGAGCAGGGCCTCTACCGGTTCCTGTCCCTGCCGCCCGGGCTTTACGAGATCACCTTCGCCCTGGACGGCATGAACACGCTCGTCCGCAAGGACGTCCGCGTCGGCGTCGGCCAGACCGTGACCATCGACGCCATCCTCGAGCAGAAGACCCTGTCGGAGAGCATCGTCGTCGTCGGCCAGGCGCCGACCATCGACCGCAAATCGACCGCCCGGTCGACCAACCTCGACCGGTCCTTCCTGGCCGCCGTCCCGGCCTCGCGGAACCTCGACGCCTTCTTTAACATGGCCCCGGCCGTCGTGGCCGAGCAGAACAACACCAACGGGCTGATGTCCTCGGCCAGCGGCAGCGGCGTGCGGGACAACACCTTCAACCTCGACGGGGTGAACATGACCGCCCCCGACGTCGGCACCCAGCAGGTCGAGTTCGGCGTCGACATCATCGACGAGATCTCGATCCAGTCGGGCGGCCTGGCGGCCGAGTACGGCGACGCCTCCGGGGCCTTCGTCAACGTCGTCACCCGTTCGGGCGGCAACAGGCTGTCCGGGTCGTTGAGCGTCTACTACAACAACGAGCACCTGCAGGCCAACAACACCGCGGGCACGGCCCTCGAGGGCGCGACCAGCGGCTACCGGTACATCTTCGAGCCGGCCGTCACCCTGGGCGGGCCGATCGTCAAGGACAAGCTCTGGTTCTTCGCCAGCATGAGCTACAACGCCCGGTCGGCCAACGTGGCCGGCTTTCCCTACGACCAGGCGACGCAGGTCCCGGCCAAGCAGACCCGGCCGTTCCCGTTCTTCAAGCTGACCTACCAGCCCACCCAGGCCGACCGCTTCACCCTATCCTACAACTTCTCCGACAACCGCCAGGACAACAACGGGGCCGGGCCGTTCATGACCGTGGACAGCACCATCAAGTGGTCCCAGCCCGCCCACATCTTCAATTTCCAGTGGACGCGCATGTTCTCGGCCAACCTTTACGGCGACGTGAAGGTCGGCT
>JAEAMG010000655.1_pt1 | contig 36146 bp, 35 predicted proteins | sample 8958741 | NCBI WGS metagenome assembly JAEAMG01 (sample SAMN16933256, study PRJNA681125) | bioreactor sludge metagenome | isolation source: anaerobic bioreactor treating anionic surfactant - SDBS | place: India: Bengaluru | collected 2019-02-28 | reverse complement strand
GAGCGGGAAAGGAGACTCGAACTCCCGACCCCAACCTTGGCAAGGTTATGCTCTACCAACTGAGCTATTCCCGCATGCCGTGTATAATACATTATGCAAAAATAGGGTCAATAACTTTGTGAAAAAACTTGCATCAATTGCATAAAATAAAACCATTTTGTGCAGGTTTGCTGATTTTATAAACAAGATAGAGGCTTAAAAAGAAAATTTTATCCTGAAATCCAGGAATGATAGGGTGGACAGGCACGAAGATTGAATCGGAACACGGTATACTGAAGCCAGAAATTGAACTATTTGGGAGTATCTTGATGAATTTAGAACAACAGTTGATTCAACGCCTGCAAGAGTTATCACCAGTTCATTTAGAAGTGGTGAACGAATCATCCGGTCATGGCGGCTATTTCCCGGGTAAAGAATCGCATTTTAAAGTGATTGTGGTGAGTGACATTTTCCAAGGCTTGCGTTTGGTGCAACGTCATCAAAAAATTTATGCAGCAGCAGGGGACTTGCTTGCACCAAGCCGTATTCATGCCCTGGCGATTCATGCTTTTGTGCCATCAGAATGGCAAGGACAAGACACGTCAAGTCCTGAATGTGCACATGCGCCAAAAGCTGAATCATAAGGAAGATTAAACAATGGATATGCAGCTGACGGTAAAAATTGTGCATATGATTGCGGTGACTTTATTGATTGGGGCAATCCTTGCACGTGCTTTTACTTTATTTGTTGGAGTCAACGGCAATCAGCCCAATCCGGTGGCACGAAAATTTCTGGTCGCCTGGCAACATCTTGCCATGACGATTATTGTTTTGACCGGGCTAACTTCATTAGTGATTAAGAATTTTGAAGTACAACCATGGTTTTATGCCAAGATCATCCTGTTTCTGGTGCTGTTTTCTTCCTTGATCAAAGCCTATAAAAAAGATGACAGTATTTTACTGATCCAGCGTCGCGCAGGTTTAATGATTGCAGTGGCTGCACTGATCGCCATTATCGGATTAGTCATGATTAAGCCGAATTTTGGTTGATTGTTAGACATAATTATTCTGGATGCAAGGCATGTAGGTTAAACTGCTCATAGATAACTATAAATGATAGGGGGCTTCCAATGCTGGTACGTGTGGTTTTTAATCAAAAAGGTGGGGTAGGTAAGTCCAGTATTGCCGTCAACCTGGCTGCAATTAGTGCATATCAGGGGTTAAAAACCTTGCTGATTGATCTCGACCCTCAAGCCAATTCTAGTCAATATCTATTAGGGGATGATGCGACCTATACGGTGGATAAACCGGCGCTGGAACCCAATATTGAAAATTATTTTCAGGAAGTGCTGGGGGCAACCCAAAGCAAAGGACTTTTAGGTAATGCCATAGGTTCCATTTTAAAGAATCGGGATAAAGGTCTGGAGCGTTACGTGCACCAATCACCTTTTAAAAATCTGGATGTGATTCCTGCAAGTCCGACTTTGGGTGCACTGGCACATGCTTTGGAGTCAAAACACAAGATTTATAAATTGCGTGAAGCCTTGCAACAACTGGAAGGGCAGTATGATCGAGTGTATATCGATACACCACCGGCTTTTAACTTCTTTACCTTATCGGCGCTGATTGCAGCCAGTCGCGTGCTGATTCCTTTTGATTGTGACGTATTTTCAAAACGTGCATTACAAACTCTGATTGAAAATGTTATTGAAACTCAGGATGATCACAATGACCATCTGGAGATTGAAGGGATTGTGGTCAATCAGTTTCAGGCCCAGGCTAAATTACCGCGTGAAGTGGTGCAACAGCTGAAAGATGAAAGCTTGCCGGTGTTAGACAGCATGTTGCCGCCGTCCATTTTAATGAAAGAATCGCATCTTAAAAATCAGCCTTTGATCCATTTGGCGACTGATCATAAATTGACGCAAGCCTATCAATCGTTGTTCAATGAAATTGAGCATATATAAGTATTGAGATTTCTCATGAAAACGATTTATCTAAGCCTTCTTTTGGGAAGTACGGTTTTATTGGCTGCATGTGCAACGACGGTAAAACCGAGTTATGTTTCTCCGACCCAGTATCAAGTGCTCAATTGCCAGCAATTGCAAAGTGAATATAATCGTATTCAGCAATATATCGACAATGGTGTGCAGGCACCAAAACGCACTGGCGTCGGTGTGGGTGTCGGTGTAGGCGGTGGTTGGGGCAGTCATGGCGGCTGGGGAATCGCTCCGAGTGTTTCAGTCAATATGGGACAATCTTCAAATAGCAAAAACACTGAACTGGCACGTCTATTGGGTGAACAGGAAGCTGTGGTTCAGGCGGCAAAATTCAAAAACTGCCCAATTATTGTTCGCAATAAAGTTCAATAATTCATCAATTTATCCTGCTGTTGAGGTGCTGTACCTGACAGCAGGGTGATAAAATATTAGCAAAATGTTTCAATGTAAATATTATTAATATCAATTGGTTGTTGTTTTTTGATGGAATCTTTAAACGCATCAGGTGATGTTTTTTTATCGAGAAATACTTGTCATTTTTTATCGGTTTCATATAAGGTGTGCCCCATCAGGATGGTGATATCAGGTATGTATGATCGAGAGTTGGCTTTTTGTATTGGCAGTGATTGCGGTATTGATGATTCCGGGTCCAACCAATGCATTACTTGCAAGCTCGGCTTATCAACAAGGCATTGCTAAAACCAGTCTGTTTATTCCGGCAAAAATGCTTGGCTATTTTTATGCCATTAATTTGTGGGCATTACTTATTCATTTGTGTGATCCAGTATGGCCGAACTTTATTCATATCCTGCATTTTTGTAGCGCCATTTATGTGAGTTGGATGGCTTTTCATTTGTGGAAAGCATCAGATTTAGAAAAGCATAATCAACGTCATCCTTCGATCCGACCTCGGCAACTGTTTTTTTCTACCTTCAAAAATCCTAAAGCCTTATTATTTGCTGCCGGTGTTTTACCGCTTGAAACCTGGAACAATCCCACCAATTTTATTTTGGTATTTGCAATGTTCAGTCTGGTCCTGTTACCTACTGTGGTGTTCTGGATGTTTTTTGGACGGGCCATTCTGGCGGGTCAGTCCAGACAAATAAAAGCCGATCTGTTATATAAAGGATCGGCTATGTTGCTGATTATGTGTATGTTACCTGTTGTGATTCGCTTCTTTTAATGCGCCTTTTTGAGTTTCTGGCGAATAAAACCAATGATGCCCGGCAAGACACTAATAATAATGATACCAAAAATCAGATGGGTAAAATTCTCTTTGACTATCGGCATATTGCCAAATAAATAGCCCAAAATTACAAAAGAACCGACCCAGCAAATGGCACCAATGACATTAAAGCTGAGGAAATATTTATAATTCATGTGACCTGCACCGGCGACAAACGGGGCAAAAGTACGGGCGAAAGGAATAAAACGGGCAAAAATAATGGTTTTTCCGCCATGTTTTTCAAAGAATTTTTGCGTATAGGTTAAATGCTTTTTATTAATGAACCGTGATTCAATTTCAAAGACACGCGGCCCAATAAATTTACCAATATGATAATTCAGCGTGTCGCCCAATACTGCGGCAGTAAACAGCAAGATGACCAGAATATAAGGATTCATTGCGCCTGTGGATGCTGCTAAGGCTCCTGCTGCGAACAGTAGGCTGTCACCTGGCAGAAACGGCATCACCACCAAACCTGTTTCTACAAAAATAATCAAGAAAAGAATGGCATAAATCCACACGCCGTAATCGGTGATAAATTCGAGCAGATGGGCATCAACGTGTAAGATAAAATCAAGCAGTTCCATGGCGCTACAGACAGCAAAAATGTGCTGAAATCCTAGCAGTCTGGGGCATGAAAGTCAGTACCAAAAAGAAAATTAATTGCATTTTCATCCTTCCCTTTTTTCACAATGATTTATCTTACAAATTATTTATTGACCCCGATAAAAACAGGCTTAGGATGAAGAGGTCATTAAAACAAAAATCAAAAGGTGACCTCATGTTTAATCCGAATATTTTTATAAAAAATCTGCTGCAAGGTCTGCAAACCGATGCCTTTATCGCTTTGGTTGCACGTGTATTGATAGCCTATATTTTTCTGATGTCTGGCTGGATGAAAATCAATGCTTATACTGCAACGGCCGGGTATATGGAATCTAAAGGTGTCCCGGGCAGCCTGCTGCCTTTGAGTATCCTGGTCGTCGCTGGCGGTGGTCTGGCCTTGTTCTTTGGTTTTCAGGCCCGCCTGGCTGCTTTGGGCTTAGCCATTTTTACCTTTATTTGCGGCTTTATTTTCCACGGCACCGGGACACCGGATGATGCCATTCACCTGATGAAAAATATTGCCATGACTGGTGGACTATTGTTCTTGATGTTGCATGGTGCAGGTAAATTCAGTGTAGATGACATGCTAGAGAGATCATCACCAGAATTGAGGAAAATAGAAGGTTGATTCTAGCTTGTACAGGTCTTTTTGTAATTACATAAAACCTGTGCACAGTACATAAAAGCTGCGTACAAATTGCCAGGATTTTGCTTCAATAAAGCTTGATGAAGCTACCAAAGTGGAGTCAGTCATGAAGCAAATGTTATGGGTAATTTTTATCTCTGGTGTAATGTTTTCTACAGCATCTTGGGCGGGTAAAAGTGATCAGATGATCGTGAATGAAGCTGCCCAAAATGCGGTAACGGTTGCAGAAGCAAAACAACTGGCAGATGAAACTGCAGTGACCTTGTCTGGAATCATTGTCAAACGAATACGGGGCGATCATTTTGAGCTCAAAGATGGTTCCGGTTCAATTGACATTGATGTCGATGATGATTTTTGGAAACCGATGGGCTTAAAGGCCGGTGATCAGGTGAAGGTCATGGGTGAAGTGGATACTCAAAGTGATCAATCCACCAACATCGATGTTGTTAAAATAGCAAAACTGGTAAATCCAAAGGATAAATGGCTTTGGTATAATCAGAACTAAGCTGCAAAATTTGACTTAATCACCAAAGTCCTAGAGAGCATACGACAAGGTCTAAACAGATGAGGTCGATATCCATCATGATGAAATTGAAGGATATCTAAATCGTGAAAATAGAAAAATGGCAATATAAATAAGGCATCTGACGGGTGCCTTGTTGTGCCAGAAATATAATGCAATCAACGAATTGAAAGCCTTGTGCGAATAGTGTGCTTAATGCGCCGAAAAATGATAGAATGCAGCGCTTATTTCGTTTGCCTTGCATAGTTGTTTGTCATGACTACCAATACTCAAATCACTGAAGACCGCATCCTGATTCTGGATTTCGGTTCTCAATACAGTCAGCTGATTGCACGTCGTGTACGTGAAGCTGGCGTATATTCTGAAATGTATGCCTATGACATGTCTGAAGAAGACATTCGCGCATTTAAACCAAACGGTATCATCTTGTCGGGTGGTCCGGAAAGTGTTCATGAAGAAGGTAGTCCACGTGCACCTGAAGTTGTATTCAACCTGGGCGTACCTGTATTGGGTATTTGCTACGGCTTGCAAACCATGTCCGAACAGCTTGGTGGTAAAGTAGAGCCAGGTACCGTGCATGAGTTTGGTTATGCTGCGGTAGACGTTTTGGTTCGTGACCAGCTTCTGGGCAATTTAGACGATGGTGAAAACAAACTCAATGTTTGGATGAGCCATGGTGATAAAGTGAGTGCAATTCCGGAAGGTTTCCAGGTGACTGCCAGTACACCAAGCTGTCCATTTGCAGCAGTAAGCGATGAAAAACGCCGTTTCTATGGCGTGCAGTTCCACCCGGAAGTGACCCATACTGCAAAAGGTGCCGAGTTATTGTCTAACTTTGTACACAGCATTTGTGGTTGCCGTAATCTTTGGAACTCGGAAAACATCATCGACCTGCGTGTTGAACAGTTACGTGAACAGATTGGCGATCAAAAAGTATTGCTTGGTCTTTCAGGTGGCGTAGATTCATCTGTAGTTGCTGCGCTTCTTCATAAAGCCATTGGCGATCAATTGACTTGCGTATTCGTAGATAATGGCTTACTTCGTTTGAACGAAGGCGAGCAAGTGATGGATATGTTTGCGAAAAACATGGGTATCCGTGTAATTCGTGCCGATGCTGAAAACCGTTTCTTGTCCGCTCTCGCAGGTGAAGTTGACCCTGAGAAAAAACGTAAAATCATTGGTCGTGAATTCATTGAAGTGTTTGCTGAAGAAGCACGTAAACTTGATGGCGTAAATTTCCTTGCACAAGGCACAATTTACCCGGACGTGATTGAATCAGCTGCAACTAAAAACGGTAAGGCACACGTAATTAAATCACACCACAATGTGGGCGGTTTACCAGAAGATTTAGCCTTTGAACTGGTTGAGCCAATCCGTGACCTGTTTAAAGATGAAGTACGCCGTTTAGGTACTACTTTAGGTTTGCCACACGAAATGCTTTATCGTCATCCATTCCCGGGTCCAGGTTTGGGCGTGCGTATTTTGGGTGAAGTGAAAAAAGAATATGCCGACATTCTTCGTCTGGCTGATGACATCTTCATGCAAGAACTTCGTGCCAGCGGTTGGTATGACAAAACTGCTCAAGCCTTCGCTGTATTCCAACCGGTTAAATCTGTTGGTGTAGTGGGCGATGGCCGTCGTTATGCATGGGTAATTGCACTTCGTGCCGTTGAAACTGTGGACTTTATGACAGCACGTTTCGCGCATCTTCCATATGAACTGGTAGACAAGATTTCAACGCGTATCATGAACGAAATCAAAGATGTTTCACGTGTGGTTTATGACGTGTCATCTAAGCCACCAGCAACGATTGAATGGGAGTAACTTTCAGCATAGCTGAAAGTCTTGCGAGGTGACAAAGCAGTGCTTTGTTATTTCACCTCTCAGGGTTTCAGGAAGCACTGCTTCCTGCCTAAATTACGCCATGAGCAAAATTAAAAGCATTGCTTTGAATTTTGTGCAAGATGCGCGCGGCAGTTTAGAAACCTAGAATTGTTCCAATAAAAAGAGCGCTTAGGCGCTCTTTTTTACATTTTAAAAAATTAATCTATTGAAGAATAGGAATAAATATTTTGAGCCACTAAATTCGGCTTGAGTATGCAAGTCGAGCGCAGTTTTCATATTTATAAAATAGACCAAGACCGTTTCGATGAGGATAATTTCTAATTATTCATGGGTATAAATCGCCACCTGATTGCGTCCATTTTTCTTGGCTTGGTAGAGTGCAATATCGGCATTTTTAATCAGCAGGTTTAAATCACTTTGATTCGGCTGCAGTTGAGATACCCCAATCGACACACTGAAATTAAAAAAGCACTTATCTTTAACACAAATTTGATGGCTTTCAATTTTTTGGCATAAGCGGTTGGCAATATTCATCGCATCTTCCAGTGTGGTATCGGGTAGCAAAGCAATAAATTCTTCCCCCCCAAAACGGGCCAGTACATCGCTATGACGCATTTCCCGGCGAGTAATATCAGCCAGTACCCGCAGCACTTCATCTCCAACATCATGACCATAGGTATCATTAATATTCTTAAAAAAGTCGATATCAAACATCAATAGACAGGTTAAATTATATTTGGGCCATTGCTGTATGTTCTGTTCGGCCAGTTGTAAAAATTGTCGGCGGTTATATAGCTGGGTCAGTTCATCCGTATGCGCCATTTCAGTTAAGGTGTAATAGTTCCAGTCATTGAGTAACACCCGCAAAAAATTACGTTTTGAATTTAAGGTGTTATTCCAGCTGATATACATGCTGAGCAATAAAACCGGCGCGTAAATGAGTGAAAATAAAATCAGTTCCTGGACGCTGACTAACCTGAATACGCCATTAAAAATCACCGCACTAATCAGCAGGGAACTAAAAATGGAATTACGAAAAGATACCTGTATGCATAAATTGCCCAATAAAATAAAAATGATGCTGGCGTAGAGATACGTATTCACAACGGGACTATGTGATAAATACAGCAGTTCAAGCCATATTGCAGCTGCAGCTGCAACAGATGCTGGCAGCAGGCTATCCAGAATTTTAATATTCTTGCAGTAGCGGAAAGCCAGCCAGTTGACCGACAGTGCCAAGATGACAAGACTGAGCCGTGCAATACCGGACAGCATGCCAATGTCCGGTAATAAAACCCAATCGACAAAGAAATAGCTTAAAAAAGTCAGCTGACCAATAAAATTGACGCATTTTAAAAACTGTCGTTGGTGCTTATTTTGATAATCCAGATAGTATTGTTGAAATTGTTCCGGAATACGGGTGCTAGGATGTTCTAGTTGGTGTTCTATCTGTTTTTGATTGGCGAGCGTACACAGCTGCTTGGGTAAAATGGCAGTTCCGATATTGGAATATTTATCTTCATTGTTCCCGATATGATTATATTCTTGATTTTCAGAGTAATGAAAATTTTCCTGCTGTCCTTGGGACATGATTATCCTCTTCTATAGCAGATTGGTCAGGGAGAAATAGTATGCTGAGGAAAAATATCTGTATACAGAAGACTGGGTAAGTCATCGCTATAATTGTGACAAAAAATTTTTTTCCTATAAAATTCATATGAATAGGGTAAAAATAGTCAATCATTTATCGCGTTTAGGCCTTGTTTTATGAAGAAAATTTCAAAAATAATATTGTCCTGTCCATAGTATTCAGCGTACTAACTTTAACTATAGGCTGAATGATGAAGAGTCTATATGATTGATAACAATAGGTAGGACTTACAAGAACAGTCGTGTTCATGAAATTCAGGATAGTCATATGACCAATAGCAGCTATACAGAGCTTTCCAATTCGGACGATTGTGAAAAATACGTAAACCGCTTTATTCAGGAATTTCCTTTGCGTAGTGCGGAAATTGGACAGGGCACGGTGATTAAGCGCGCCTTGCCCAGTCGCCATAAGCGTTTAATTGGGGCATGGTGCTTTCTGGATCATGCGGGTCCCGTGACTTTTCCTCAAGGTGATGGTCTGGATGTAGGACCGCATCCGCATATTGGTTTGCAGACTTTTACCTGGATGATTGAAGGTACAATGATGCATACCGACAGCTTGGGTAGCAAACAGCTGATTCGTCCCAAACAGGTCAATTTAATGACCGCAGGATATGGCATTTCCCATACTGAAGTGGCACCGGAAACCGAAACCCATATGCACGCTGCACAGCTCTGGATTGCCTTGCCGGATGACAAGATTAATATGGCGCCGCGTTTTGATCATTATCCGGAACTGCCGGTGGTGGAAAAAGATCAGGTTGAATTTACCGTACTGGTGGGGGAGTTCTTGCAAACCCGGTCCCCGGTTGCGGTGCATAGCGAATTGCTGGGTATGGATTTAACTGCACAGGAATCCACCACCACCCGAATTCAACTGAATCCGGAATTTGAATATGGTTTTATGGTGCTGGAGGGGGCTGCTGAAGTCAACGGTCATGAACTGACAGACGACAACATGGTCGTGCTTGAACCAGGCATGACTGAAATTGAAATCCGCTTACATAAAGGCAGTCGAGTACTGTTGTTGGGTGGTGAACCTTTCGAGTCACCGATATTACTGTGGTGGAACTTTGTCGGGCGGACTCAGGAAGAGCTTTGCCAAGCCCGTGACCACTGGATGAATCAGGATGACCGTTTTGGCACCATTCCTGACTATCTGGGACCTCGCCTGGAAGCACCTGCATTCCCCAATAAAATGCGAGCCTCAAAATAACAATAAAATTCAGGATGTTTGAATATGGCCATTATTGCAAATGCAGAAGTACAGAGCCTGGATGAACCTTGGTCAGGCGAAGTGAAAAGTGGCAAACACCAGTTTATGACGGATAAACCTGAATTCTTGGGCGGGCAAGATCAGGGTCCTGCACCTTATGATTTTATTTGTTCCGGACTGGTTTCTTGCACCATGATTACTTTGCGCATGTATGCCAGTCATAAAGATATAGAACTCGGTCAATTTTCTGTAGAAGCCGATTTTAATGTCAATAAAGAAGGTAAAGAATCGATTGAGCGTCGCTTGTCTTTTGCTCAGCCCTTATCGGATGAACTGAAACAAAAACTTTTAGACATCAGCAGTAAAACACCAGTCACCAAGACACTGTTACGCAGTCTGGACATTAAGACGGTTCTGCTTTAAATCCATGATCCGATAGCCATGACATTGTCTACAAAGCAGAATGTCATTTTTCCAGTAGATCGGTCATGATCAAAATATAAAAATAGAGGTCAAAAAAATAATGATTACACTGCACCATTTAGATCAATCGCGTTCTTTTCGAATTTTATGGGCTTTGGAAGAACTGGCTCAAGATTATCAGGTCAAGTTTTATAAACGTTTACCTACTTTTGCGGCACCACCTGAATTAAAACTGGTTCATCCCTTGGCTAAAGCACCGATCTTGACTGATGAGGACCAGACTATTGTTGAATCGGCAGTGATTTTGCAGCATTTGCAAGAAAGTTATGATACAGCGCAGAAATTTAAGCCGAAGGCCAAAAAAGACCAGCAACAATACCGCTACTGGATGCACTATGCCGAAGGCTCCTTAATGCCGTTATTGCTGATGCAACTGGTGATGAACAATGTACCGAAACGTGTACCCTGGCTGATTAAGCCAGTGGCACATAAAATTACTTCTGGCGTGAAGGCGGGATTTATTCATCCGCGTTTAAAAGATCATATTGCTTATCTGGAAGATTACTTGTCCACGCATGAGTATTTTGCCGGAACATTTTCTTTTGCCGATATTCAGATGTGGTTTCCACTCGATGCCATTCAATCCAGAACATCCGGTTCATATCCCAATATAACCAAATATCTGAAACGTCTTGAGGAACGGCCTGCTTTTCAGCGAGCCAGGTTCAAGGAACAAAGCCTGACTTAAAACAGGTAGGTGGCCTGTTTTAGATCAAGGTTAAAATAGGCAGGTCTAGCAGAGTTTGTACAGGCGTTCTTTAGGGAAAATGACTTTAAAAGTCGAGCCTTCATTCTCTTTGGATTCAATTTCCAGATGTGCGCCGTGTTGCATCAACACATGTTTGACAATAGCCAGACCTAAGCCAGTGCCACCGGTTTGACGGCTACGCGCACTATCCACACGATAGAAACGTTCGGTTAAACGTGGCAAATGTTTGGGGTCAATCCCGATGCCGGTATCTTGAACGGTAAAGATACCGTGTTCACCGTCATCATGCCAGCCCATGGTAATGGTTCCACCTTTAGGGGTGTACTTAATGGCATTGGTAATCAGGTTGCTAAAGGCACTGGCCAGCTCGGTCTCGGAACCGATCAGGTCACAATGACTGTCAATGTTGAGATTGAGCGCATGGTGATAGTCGACATTATAGGCTTGTGCGTCATCAAACAGCTGGTTCATCAGACTTGGCATTTCAATAATCTGGTTTTTCGCGATTTTTTTGTCATTTTCTAAACGCGACAATAGCAATAGATCATTCACCAAGGCATTCATTCGCTTGGTTTGCGCCTGCATCTGGTCGAAGGCACGTTTCCAGCGCGGGTTTAAATCTTCCTGATCGGTAAAGGTTTCAATATAACCGCTGAGTACGGTAAGCGGGGTACGTAATTCATGGGAAATATTGTCGACAAAGTCTGTGCGCATCTGTTCCAGATTATGCATGCGGGTCACGTCATAAGCCACCAGTAAGCGGCTTTCCCCACCAAAGCGGGTCATTTTGACTTGTACATAATGGTCTTCAAAGGCCGAAGATTTCATTTTCAGGCCATCGGGTGCTTCGTCAATATGGTTAAAATATTCAATAAAACTGGGCTGGCGCAGAATGGTTAAAATATTGCGACCGCGATCTAGCGGTTGAATACCCAGGAGTTTTTCTGCGGCCGGATTCCACCATTCAATCTGGTGCAGATCATCAATTAGTACCACCGCTTCAGCCAGCGCCACCAGTGAAGATTGCGCCCGATCAATCAGGCCGACCATTTCTGCCTGAACAATACGCTCCTGACGCTGCGAACGATAGACATTAAACAGCAAGGCTCCCCAGATGCCATTTAAACTGGGTGGCACATCATAAGGACGGTTGGAAATCCATTCATTGACCAGATACAGTGAACGCAATTGCAAGGCAAAAAACACCGTAAGGGCGATGAGAATAAAAATCCAGAAATACCCAATCCCTAAACCGATTAAACCTGCGATCAGCAATAAAAAGGCCAGCAGACGTAAATCTTGCTTGGCAAAAGTCCATAAACTGCTGTAACGAAACTGTTTATGTTCTCGCGCAAGTTCCGGGACGGGGTAGGGTTCATACATAAAATATAGTTGACCTAAATGACGACTAACCTAAAGCGACATCTGCGCGGGTAGAAAAACGGTAACCTGTACCACGAACCGTTTGTACATAACGGTCTGCACCAAACGGTTCCAGCACTTTACGCAAACGACGGATATGTACGTCAATGGTACGATCTTCAATATATACGTTACCACCCCAGACCTGATCCAGCAATTGAGCACGGGTATAGGCACGTTCCGGATGCGTCATAAAAAAGGCCAATAAACGGTATTCTGTGGGTCCCATTTCTAAAATATTATGACCATGACTGACCCGCTGGCTGACAGGGTCGAGTACCAGACCATTAGCATCAATAGTTTTTTCACCGTTTAGGGCATTGGCACGGCGTAACACGGCCTTAATGCGGGAAACCAGTTCACGGGTGGAAAACGGTTTGGTCATATAGTCATCTGCACCGGCATCCAGACCTTGTACTTTATGGTCTTCTTCAGCGCGGGCAGTGAGCATGATCACGGGAATTTCTGATAGGGTTTCATCGCGTTTCAGACGGCGGCACAGATCTACACCGCTGACACCACCCGGTAACATCCAGTCGAGTAGAATAAGCACAGGGCGTTGATCCACAATCATTTGATGGGCCTGTTTGGCATCTTCAGCCTGTAGGCATTGGAAGCCCGCCATATCCAGCGAGGTATGGATCATTTCCCGGATCGGGAGCTCATCATCGACGATTAATATATAGTCATCTTTCACAGCGCAATACCCTATTTCACGTAAACGGTGGACCGTTTTATATTTATGACAGGCTTATTACAAAGATTAATTATGACAGTATCATTGCAGAATAGGTAGTTCGACTGAATTTAGCAAAAAAAATGTCACAATTTAAAATAAGATACAATCAAGAATTTAAAATAAATCAGTTAGATAAATATATTAAATTCAAGGTGTTGAGTATTTTTTGATAGTTTGGTGACCAGGGCTGTGCCGGAATCATATTTTTTCTTTTTTCGAAAAAGTCTCAAGCAGTGATAAAAAAACGATACTGCAAGAAGACAGTACATCCTCTATGGAGAGCTTGAAACCACTGACCACCCAGCGGATGGCGATTTGCGTGACATAGCCATTTAAACCGGTCGAAATCATCGAAATTTCACGTTCAGAGCGGTTAATGTTCGGCATCATCAGCATCACAAAGGCATGAATCATACGGTCAAAACGTGACATGGTTTCATGGATGGTGGCCTGGTTATGCAGCTCCTGAACCAGCATGGCATCAATATAAATAATCCGTGCCATACCCGGATTGTCTTTCAAGGTGGTGAGCAGGGCGGTTAAACCGGCTTCGATCATTTTCCGCGGATCGGTCGAGGCCTGCATAATCGCCTGCGTGACATTGTGCTGTAACTGATCAATCAGCTTTAAAAAGATGGTCTGAAACAGTTCATCACTTTTCTTAAAGGATTCATAGAAATAGCGTTCAGTCAGTTTGGCTTCCGTACAAATATCTTTGACTGTGACTGCAAAAAAACCATGTGTACCATAGGCTTCAATTCCGGCTTCAATCAGTTTTTCTCGACGTGCCTGTTTACGTTCGCTTAAAGACATCCCTTTAAATTGACGTTCTTTGGTTTTTGCCGGTTTATTTTGATTTTCTTCGAAATTTTTGTGCTGTTCAGTCATAGATGTGGTGTGCCGAATGAAATCGAGGTTTTGCCTTATATTAACAATAATTTATCTTTAGACCTATGTTTAAAACAAAGCAGCAGCTTTTCCAGTACAGGGAGGAATAGACCATATATTATATTGACAATTGTTATTGTCAAAATTATATTGGATGGATGAACTGCAATCTTCCAGACAGAAAAACAATCGAAATGTTTAGATGGATGAGGCAGCAAGCTGAATAAGGATAGCTCATGAAAAATTTTAAAAATAAAGTCGCAGCCATTACTGGTGCAGGGTCGGGTATTGGGCAGCAATTGGCCGTACTTTTGGCCAAGCAAGGCTGCCATTTGTCTTTAAGTGATGTCAATGAACAGGGTTTGGCGAAAACAGTTGAACTGGTCAAAGACAGTCATGTCCGTGTGACGATAAAAAAAGTCAATGTGGCCAAACTGGAAGAAGTGCGCGCGTGGGCTGCTGAAACTGTTCAGGATCATGGTTCCGTCAACATGATTTTTAACAATGCCGGTGTGGCATTGGGCTCAACCGTGGAAGGGGCGAGTTACGAAGAACTGGAATGGATTGTGAATATTAATTTCTGGGGCGTGGTGTATGGCACCAAAGAGTTCTTGCCTTTAATCAAACAATCGGGTGAAGGGCATATCATCAATATTTCCAGCCTGTTTGGCCTAACCGCACAGCCGACCCAGTCTGCCTATAACGCGACCAAGTTTGCTGTGCGTGGTTTTACCGAATCCTTGCGGCAGGAACTGGATATTGAAAACTGCGGTGTTAGCGCGCTGTGTGTACATCCTGGCGGTATTCGGACCAATATTGCCAATGCAGCAAAAATGAATGACAGTATCCGGTCTTTAGGCATGCATCCGGAAAAATCAGCCAGGTCTTTTAATAAATTATTACGTTGTCCGCCTGAAGAAGCAGCCCGCCAAATTTTGGAAGCAGTGCAAAAAGACAAGCGCCGTCTGCTGATTGGCAACGACGCCAAAACCCTGGATTTAATCCAGCGTATTTTGCCGACCGGTTATCAGCGTGTCACAGCATTTGCCACCAAGTTAAGCAATAAAAACAAAAAATCGGCTTAAAAATACGGCTTTTAAAAAACCCGCAAATTGCGGGTTTTTTTATGTGCTGAAATGCAGCTTTTCAAATCCTCTCCAAAGTATGCTTTTTTAAGTTTTAACCCGTCAATTAAAGTGATAGGAGAGACTCAGAAATAATTTGATATCTAAAAATAAGAAATAAAAATAAAAAAACCAGCTGAATTTAAATAAGCAAGTGTTGGAATATCAACACACATATCGCGTTAAAACCAACATTTCTGGTTGGGATAATTGTAATAAATTTAATTAAAACAATAACTTAAAATGTTGGCATGCTTGTTGTAATAACAGGGAGGTGTAATGATAAGAAATTAGGTAAATCTCATGACAATTTTAAAAGATTTAAAGGCAAAACAATCGCGTGCTGCTCAAGTACGTTCTCAACTTGATTATCCGGTGATTGATACGGATATCCATACCAATGCCTATAGTCCGGCTCTGGAGGATTATATTGCGCAGTATGGGGGTTCACGTGTGGTCGATGTATTTCGTAGCCATTTAAAAAGTAATGGTTTAAACGCATTAGCGGCAGAGTGGTACAACGCCAGCCCGGAAGAACGTAAAAACCGTCGTCTATTCCGTCCGCCATTTTGGGCACTCCCTTCAGAAAATACTTATGACTTGGCAACGGTTGCCTTACCGGGCTTATTGTATGAGCGTCTGGAAGAACTCGGTACGGACTATGCTGTGCTCTATCCGAATCTGTCTTTATTTCCAATTAATTCATCCAATGATGACCTGCGTCTGTCCTTAACCCGTGCAATTAACCATTTCCATGCCGACATCTATAAGCCTTATGCCGACCGTCTGACGCCAGTGGCTGCGATTCCGCTGAATACGCCGCAAGAAGGGATTGAGGAACTCGAGTTTGCACAAAAGTTGGGATTAAAAGCTGCCCTGATTCCGGGTGCAGTACGTCGTCCAATTCAGGCTGTTGCAGAGAAATATCCTGAAGATACAGACCTGCGTCGTTATGCTTACTGGTTAGATTTCTTCGGTATTGACAGTGAATATGACTACGACCCGTTCTGGCAAAAGAGTGTGGATTTGGGGATTAACCTGTCGACGCACTCGGGCAGTCAAAGCTGGGTGGCACGTAATTCACCAAGCAATTATATGTTTAACCACATTAACCATTTTGCCGATGCCTCTGAAGCATTGGCCAAAGCCTTGTTTTTTGGCGGTGTCACTGAACGTATTCCACAGCTTCGTATTGCACTTTTGGAAGCAGGGGCTGCCTGGGGACAAAATGTGTTAACTCATCTGGTTGACCGTTTTGAAAAACGCGGTAATGAACATGTGCAACAGTACAACCCTGAGCGGCTAAACCGTGAATTGGCGCTAGAGCTCTATCGTCAATATGGACATACCTTGTACCAGGGTCGTGAACTGAATGAAGCTGAGATTATCGAGAGTTTATTTGGCGTGGCTTCAACTTCACGTTTCCAGACGCAAAATCCAGCTGAAATAAATGATTTTGCCTTGGCCAAAATACAAAACAAACAAGACATTTGGGATCGCTGGGTACCGAACTTCTATTTTGGCAATGAAGCAGACGATCGCACGATTGTCGGTGCATTGAATCCTAAAGGTAATCCATTTGGTCAGAAAATTAATGCGCTCTATTCATCAGATTCAGGCCATTGGGATGTGCCTGAATTAACTGAGCCGTTGGCAGAAACTTGGGATCTGGTTCAAGAAGGCGCGATTACGGCAGAAGACTTCAAGGCCCTGGTATTCACCAATCCATACCAATTCTATACCGAGAATAATCCTGATTTCTTCAAGGGAACGCAAGTTGAACACAAACTGAAAAACAATCAGGCCGCTTAAACCTAACTATTTGGAAAATTGAAACAACCTCATGCCTTTGGCATGGGGTAGGGGAAATTTTGTATTTAAAACAATAGATGAAGTGAATGTAACAATGAGAAAGACGAGTTTAACTGTTGCGATTGGATTTATTCTGACGACGACATCGAGTTTTAGTTTTGCCCAGGATGCCACTCTCAACAAGCAATTGGAGGGACTCAAAAAGCAGATTGAAGTTTTACAACAGCGTTTAAATGCAGTGGAAGTGCAAAGTTCGACATCCACAAAAAAAGCAGTTGTTCCAGCCACTGTGAATGCGGATAACAGCGAAGAACTGACCGCTCAAGACAGCGAAACTGGCGAAGAAGTCGTAACGGCTGAAGCGACCCCTGCAACATCCGACGATATTGAAGGTTTACGTGCCGATATCGAAAACTATAAATATGACCAGTCTCGTCAGTATGAACGTCAAACCGTGAAGTCGACCCGCGATACGACTTTATTCGGTACGGTGCAACTGCGTGCCAATGTGCAGGACAATAACACTGCGCCCAATACGCCTAAATCGAGCTTTGATGTGGGTACGGCATTGCTGGGCGTGCGCGGTAACTTGTTTAAAGATTATAACGAAGGCAAAAACCTCGATTACCAAGCCTCATTCGGCTATTCAAAACGTAATGATGGCAGCAACAACAGTAACTTTAACTTGCTGGATGCTTATCTGCGCTATCACGTATTTTCCACCAATGGCGGTGCAGAAGTTCCCAAGCTGAACCTGACTTTGGGTCAACAACTCTTGCCATTCGGCTTGGATGTGCAATCTCCGGAAGATTTACGCCCCACTATCAGCACTGCAACCGCACCCACGTATCTAGGTTTATTTACCCGTCAAAATGGCTTGATTGTGCGTGGCGATGTCAAGCCATTTGTGGACTATGGTGCGAACTATCGTGCCCCACTATTTGAATACGCGCTTGGGGTGACCAACGGTAATGGCAGTAATAAAACCGATGACAACAATAGCAAAGATTATATTGGTCGCGTGGCATTTACCTTACCTGTGGATTATGCCAGCTGGCTTCGCGAGCTGAAATTCGGTGCGTCCTATATTAAAGGCGAAGCAAAATTATCCGGCTCAGGCATTAGCGACAACAAAGCCAAACGTGATCGCCTTGGTTTTGACGTGTATTACAACCATGCACCCTTTGGCGTGACCTATGAATATCTGCAGGGCAAGACAAATTATATCGATACGACTGTACCAGCCATAAAAGAAGCCAAAGCAGAAGGCCATACCGTCACTGCATTTTATACCTTGGGTGACCAGTTCTATAACAGCATTAAATCCAATGCCAAGTTTGATGATTTCTGGCCGAAATCAGTTCAGGGTTACTACCGTTACGACAGCTATAACCCGAATAAAAATCAGAAAGATTATCTCGATAGTGCAAGTGGCCGTATAGGTGAATATGACATTCATTCACTGGGTCTCAACCTGTTTTTTGCCCAGACCACCAAATTCCAGTTACAGCTCAATCACTACATTTATGACATTGAGACTGCCACCCAAAAAGACACTAACGAATTGCAGGCGCAATTCCAGTACACCTTTTAATTTTGATTGTTAAGGAACAGATTTAATGAAACTTTTTTCTAAAAAAATTGCGGCAACATTTCTAGCCCTCTCCGCATTCGGTTTAAGTTTACACATCCATGCCGCCAACCCGAAAGAAATCCGCATTTCTATGTCGGGTGCCGGTGAAGGCGGTAAGCCAAAAACAGGCGGGAGCTTTGTTGCTTCAGCGCATTTACGTGGTGTGTTGGAACAGGAATTTAAGAAAGATGGCATTGCAGTGAAATGGTTATTCTTTCCGGGTGCAGGACCTGCCACCAATGAAGCCTTAGCCAACGGTAAAGTCGATTTTGCTTTACATGGCGACTTGCCGTCATTGGTGGGTCGTTCAACGGGCCTTAAAACCAAGGTGCTATTTTCAACTGGCCGCTTTGGCCCAACCTATGTAGTAGTGCCTGCGAGTTCAAATGCCAAGTCATTTGCAGACTTAAAGGGCAAGAAGTTTTCAATCTTTAAAGGGACAAATCAACAGATCGTTTTTAACCGTGTCCTGGCTAAATATGGCTTTACTGAACGTGACTTACGTGTCATTTCACAAGACGCTTACTCTGCGCGTACCGCACTGGCCACCGGGGATATTGATGCTGCGATTACTTCACCCTTTAGTCTGGTTTCACGTGGGGTCGCCAAGAAGCTTATTGAAATTAAAGATCCAAAAGTTGCCCCACTGGCGCATTTCTGGGTAACTGAAAGTTTTGAAAAACAATATCCAGAAGTGACGCAGCGAGTCGTTACCACGCTGATCAAACAGGCAAAGTGGAGCTCGGAAGAAGCCAACCGTGTCACCCAGTATAAGCTGTGGTCACAAAGCGGTATACCACTGGTCGATTACCAAAAAACTTGGGATGGCTGGAACTTGAAAGACCGTACTTCGCCATTACTGGACGAGTTTCATCGTGCACAAATTGACAGCGCATTAAAAATTGCCAAAGACGCAAAACTCATCCGCCGCGATGTCGATACCAAAACCTGGTATGAGCCGAAGTACTTAAACAATGCCTTGAAAGAACTGAATTTACAGAACTATTGGCGTGCATTTAATGCCAATGGTCAGCCGAAATAATTCAGGAATGTGGTTATGAATCCGATTGAAAGCAATGTTGTCCTTAGCCCCCTGAGCGCAAAATTCATGGGCAGTTTTGTACTTTTGACCATTATTGCCGGTTTAGGCGTCGGTGTTGCCCGTATTTTGATTTCATTGTACGCCGTGCAGCTCGAAGCAACAGAGCTTCAGTTGGGACTGATTGCAGCAGCGCAAAGTGCAGGCATTCTGCTGATGGCGCTGCCGATTGGGGTCATGGTGCAGCGTCTCGGTTCACTGAAAGTTTTTAGTCTGGGTAGTGTGATGGGTGCAGCTTTGTATGCGCTCACCCCACTGCAGGAAAGTGCCTGGTATTTACTGGCATTGACAGCCTTGGTGAGCTTTGTCTTGCCGATGCGCTTTGTCTCGATTAATACCGTTTTCCTGAGCAATTTAAAGCGTCTTGGGCCAGCCAAAGCAGGCTGGTTCAGGGGTTCACACATGATGGGATTTTTCCTGATCGCCCCGGCTTTAACCGTCTTGCTGATTCAGCACTTTGGTTATAGCAGCAGTTTTTACTGTGTGGCCTTAATGTTTCTGGCCACGCTATTTTTTGCCCCGTTTTGCTTTCAGCAAGTACATCAGACTGCAGCCAATGCACCGCATTTTCAATGGCGAGATGTAGTTGCCCCACTGGCATTACTGAAAGCCCATGCTGCCTTGCGTATGGTCTGCGCTTTAGAGTTTTTAAGCAGTCTGGCCAATAACTTTTTTGGTTTTTTCATTGTCGTCATCGCCATTCAAAGCTTCTCCATGGCTGAATCGGCGGCAGTCATGTTGTTGACGACCCAAGGCCTGGTTTTTGTCGGTTCCTTATTTACCCTGGGCGGTTGGGCCGAACTGATTGGCTATCCGAAATTTTACTGGATCGGACTGAGCTTAATGGGCAGTGCCTTACTGATTTTAGCCATCACGCCGATTACATTCTGGATGTGGCCGGCATCGCTGATGCTGGGTCTTGGTTTGGGCATGCTGCACATTGCCAACCTTATGGCATTTGCCAGGGTGGGCGAACAAACCGCAATGGCAAAAATTTCACCGATTGTAGCGCTGGTTGGCCCAGCCGGTGGCTTGTTTGGCGGCTTTTTAGGGGCTGCATTGGGTGCCAGTGTAGGCTTACAAAACCTGTTTTTCCCGATTGGTCTGGCCTTTATCGGACTGATTTTATTGATCTCTCGTGATCAGGCATTTATCTCTTTTTTAAAGCCTGATGATTCACAACAACCAGCAGAAGGACAAGAATCATGAGCCTTACGAATGTAAGCACACATTCGGTACAGTGGCAAAGTTACCGTAGTGCATTTGAATTTTTTAAGAAATACCTGAAAGTAACCTTGCAATTGGCTTGTGGTCTGCTGCTACCGGTGTTGTTTTTGGCGGTGTGGCATGTGGCAACCGTGCAGCAGTGGTTGCCAGAGCAAATTTTGCCAGCGCCACAATTGGTGTGGACGACCACTGTTGAACTTTGGCAGTCTGGCGATTTGCAATTCCACTTTGCCACCAGTGCCAAACGTATTTTCTGGAGCGTGGCTTTAGGGGTGAGCGTAGGCTTAAGTTTGGGGATCTGGTTTGCATTATCACAGCGTGCGCAGCGTTTTGTCTTGCCAACGATTCAGCTCCTGACCCAGTTTCCAATTATTGGCTGGATTCCACTGCTGATGATTTTCTTGGGTATTGATGAAGCCTTGAAGATTGTCGCGATCTCATTAGCCGTGGTTTCACCGGTGCTGATCGCAACCTTTAAAGGCATTCAGCAAGTACCAAACCGTTTAATTGAAGTGGCACTGGTTTACCAGTTTTCTAAATTCCAGACTTTTTCCAAGGTGATTTTACCGGCAAGCCTCCCTGCGATTATTAGCGGTTTACGCCAAGGCGTGATGCAGGCGTGGCTGGCTCTAGTGTTTGTGGAATTACTGGCAAGCAGTGAAGGCATTGGCTTCCTCATGGTCTGGGGACGTCAATTGATGCAGATGGATATTATTTTCATGGGCATTATTTTAATTGGCATCACGGGTTTTGTTCTGGACAGTGGTTTGGCTGCTTTTGAACGTCTTGCTCGTTTTTATGCAACACGGGTAGGGGGTTAATCATGTCAGAACTCAGTCTTGAAAAATCAGCCATCCGTGTAAATTCAGCTGTGGAAAAAAGTATTAAAGTGCTGCAAGCCTTGATTTTACCCCTCGCCTTTATTGCACTCTGGACCGTGGCTTCAGCCTTACAGTGGCTGGATGCCAAACTGATTCCATCACCCTTGACGGTATTCAACGGAGCAATCCAGAGCTTTAGCCAAGCCGAATTTTGGCAGGGTTTTGTGGCGAGCTTAAGTCGTAATTTTGTCGGCTATGCAATTGGCGCAAGTCTGGGCGTGACCTTTGGTGTGGCTTTAGGGACTACACGCTGGATCAACTGGTTATTTGCACCCGGTTTTAACGTATTACGTCAGGTGTCACTGTTTGCATGGTTGCCGTTGATCTCGACCTTTTTAGGTTATGGCAACGGTGTCACTGTTTGCATGGTTGCCGTTGATCTCGACCTTTTTAGGTTATGGCAACGGTGCAAAAATCCTGTTTATCAGCCTTTCGGTATTCTATCCCGTGGCACTGCATAGTCTTGAAGGCGTGAGCAGCATTAGCGCCAAATACAGCGAAGTCGCAAGAGTCTATCAATTTCCCAAACACTACACCTATCGCAAACTCATTCTACCGGCAGCCAGTCCACAGATTTTTGTCGGTCTGCAACTGGGTTTGATTTTTGCCTGGCTGGCAACCGTGGGTTCAGAATTTTTACTGGCAAATTATGGCGTTGGGCTGGGTAATCTGGTCATCCGTGGCCGTGAGCAATTTAATGTGTCGCTGATTATTTTAGGCATGCTGAGCATTGGTATTGTCGGGGTGATCTTAAACAGCATTCTTGCGCGGATAGAACGAAAAGTACTGCGCTGGCAGCAGCGTAGCTAGGAGAAATAACAATGAAAATACTCCCAAAATTTTGGCAAAAAGCGGTCTTGGCTGCCGTGATCGGTGCAAGTGTCGTTGCAGGCTGTAGCACAGAACAGTTGGTAAAAAATCCTGCCGCAGCAGTGACGAATTTGCGTTACCAAAGTTATCCCGGTCTGGTGTCCTTGCCTGAACTTGCACAAGACTTGGGTTACCTGGGCAAAATTAAACTGGATTATGTCGGCACGGTACAGGGTGGTCCACAAGACCTACTCACGCTGGTTGCAGGCGATGTCGACTTTGCCTCGGCCTTTAATGGGGCGGTGGTCAAAGTGATTGCTGCAGGTCTGGATGTTGTACCGGTTGTTGCCTCTTATGGCAGTGATGCGGAAATGAATGTGGGTTTCTATGTACTGGAAAATAGCCCGATTCGTAGCGCACGCGATTTTATTGGCAAAAAAGTCGCGGTAAATGCCTTTGGCGCACATTATGAATTTATCGTGAAAGATTATTTACTGCGTCATGGTTTAACCGAAAAAGAAATTCGTGAGGTGGAGCTGATTGTCTTGCCGCCAATCAGTGCCGAGCAAGCCTTACGCAATGGGCAAATTGATATTGCCGTGTTCTCGGGCATTTTGGAAAAACGCGCATTAAAGAGCGGCGGTGTACGTCCGGTGTTTAAAGATATTGAGTTATACGGACCATTTACTGCCGGCAGTTATTCAATGCGCCGTGACTTTATTGAGCAAAACCCGGAGCTGGCCAAAACCTTTGTCAATGGTGTGGCACGTGCACAAGAGTGGCTACACAACACACCAAAAGAACAAATTATTGCGCGTATGGAAAGCATTATTGATAAACGTCAGCGCAACGAAACCAAAGTCCTGATCCCGTTTTATACCGGAACCGGTGTACATGCAGTGGGTGGGGTGCAAAAAGATCAAGACTTCGCGCCTTGGGTCAAGGCTTTGGTACAAGAGCAGAAATTAAAGCCGCATCAGCTCAATGTCAGCACGTTGTACAGCAATGAATTTAATCCTTATGCAGCACAAAAAAATTAAGATTAAAAAAGGAATATAACCATGACCAGTGCTTTAAATTTAGATCATGTGCGTAAGGTTTTTCCCGCACAAAATCATCCCAATAGCAAAAACTACAAACCTGAATTCGTGGCGGTTGAAGATGTCACTTTAGATATTCAGCAAGGTGAATTTGTTTCCATCGTGGGTCCTAGCGGCTGCGGTAAATCAACTTTACTTGACCTGATTGCCGGACTGACCAAACCTTCTTCGGGACAGATCTTACTCAGTGGCAAACAGATTAGCCAACCCGGTCTGGATCGTGGCATTGTGTTTCAGCAATATGCGCTGTATCCCTGGCTGACCGCTTTAGAAAATATTGAATTTGGCCTGGAAGCCAAAGGTGTCGACAAGAAAACCCGCCGTGAAAAAGCCCAGTATTATCTACAACTAGTGGGGCTGTCCGGTTTTGAAAAACATTATCCCAATGAACTTTCAGGCGGCATGAAACAGCGTGTCGCAATTGCACGCAGTCTTGCCTATGAACCTGAAATTTTATTGATGGATGAACCTTTCGCCGCACTGGATGCACAAACCCGTGAAACCTTGCAGGAAGAGTTGATCAAGATTTGGCAATCGTCTAAAAAAACCATCGTTTTCATCACGCATAGTATTGATGAAGCGATTTTCCTGAGCCAGCGCGTGGCCATTATGACCTCTAGACCGGGACGGATTAAGGAAGTCATCGATATTCCAGTCAGCCTGAAAGCCAAAGGTGAGGACATTCGTTCAACCGCTGAATACGGCAAAATTCGTCATCAAATCTGGTCGCTTTTAAGTGAAGAAGTGATTAAGGCTCAAGCACTCGAAAAAGATAAACAGCTTGCTCACGCATAAATAAAATTGAGGATTATTCATCATGTCATCGACTCAACAGGCGATTCCGCATAGCGAAGCCTTTAGCCCGTCAAAACCACGCCTGGAACTCAGCTGGCTGAACACCATTTTTAAACGCAGCATTGCCATCATATTATTTTTATTGCTTTGGGAAACCTTACCTCGAACAGGTGTGGTCAGTCCGGCATTTTTACCGCCATTATCCACTGTGTTGGAAACGGCCTGGCAGCTTTATCAAAGCGGCCAATTGGGTACACATTTCTTTGCCAGTATTCAGCGTTCAATCATTGGTTTTGCTCTGGCCTTAGCGATTGCCATTCCACTGGGTTTGGTGATCGGCTGGTACAAACTGGTCGCGGAAACCTTGAATCCATTGTTGGAACTGTTTCGTAATACCACAGCGCTGGCCTTAATGCCGCTGTTCATTTTATTTTTAGGCATTGGCGAAGCCTCTAAAATCAGTTTGCTGGTCTATGCCTGCACCTGGCCGATTCTTTTAAATACCATTACCGGTGTACAAACGGTCGATCCGCTACTGATTAAATCTGCACGTACTATGGGTTTAAAACCCTATCAACTGTTCCGTAAAGTGATTTTACCCGCTTCTGTCCCGACCATTTTTGTCGGTATCCGTCTGGCCGGTGCGATCTCGATCCTGGCTTTGGTGGCAGTAGAAATGTTCGGTGCCAAAGCAGGACTGGGTTATCTGATTATGTATTCACAGTTCAGTTTTGAAATTCCACAAATGTTTGTCGGCATTTTAGTGATTACCTTAGTCGGATTATCGTTTAATTATATTTTGATTGGCCTGGAAAAATACTTTACGGCCTGGAAACGTAATCCAGTCGAATAATAAAAAATAAAAATTATTAAAATAGACTTCTTTCGTAATTATTCACACCCTCTTTGTTTTTTCCATAGGGAGAAATAAAAATGAATTTATAAAAGAAGCCTAATAAAAAACCTCGATAGATAAATCGAGGTTTTTTATTATCTGGTTAAAATTTAAATGGTAAAGTAAAAGCATAATAAAATAAATGAGAGGATATTTATAATAAACCATATTTAATTAACCGGGTACGAATCACATTACGGGTCACGCCTAATAATTTGGCCGTATGTACCTGGTTGTACTGGCAGTATTGATAGGCACTGCGAATAAATTTTTCTTCAATCAGCTCATTGATATTGGTCTGTTTAAACTGTTCCGAAGACTGAAAAATACGCTGAAATGTCTGTTCCAAAAGTTGTCCTGCATCCTGAAGATCCTTAATTGTTCCATTCACTGAAGCAGTTGAAGCAAAGCTAAAAGGTTCAGTTTTCTGGGCAATCGATTGAATACTGGAGAAAGTAATATCTTCCGGTTCAATCACGCCATTTTTACTGACTAAAACGGCATGGTGAATGGTATTTTCCAACTCGCGGATATTGCCGGGCCAAGGGTGCAAAGTCAGCTTTTTGAGCGCCAGTTGACTGAGGCGCAATGGGGTCGCATGCGGGTCGGTCTGGTAGACTTGAATAAAGTGTTTTGCCAGCGGCAGAATGTCATCACGACGCTCTGCAAGCTTTGGAATTCTGAGTAAAGCCACATGTAGGCGATAAAATAAATCTTCCCTGAAACGTCCGTCCTGTACGGCTTTTTCCAGATCGACATTGGTCGCGGCAATAATGCGAACATTGATTGGAATCGGCCTGAGCGAACCGACACGCACGATTTCGCGTTCCTGTAAAATTCGTAATAATTTGACTTGCATCGACAGGGATAAATCGCCAATTTCATCTAAAAATAAAGTGCCATTATGGGCTGCTTCAAACCAGCCCACACGGGTATGGATTGCACCGGTAAAAGCCCCTTTTTCGTGTCCAAAAAGTTCACTTTCGACTAATGATTCGGTGAAAGCGCCACAGTTCACCGCCACAAACGGGCCTTTGGCACGATGGCTGAGCTGATGAATCTGCCGGGCGACCAGTTCTTTGCCCGTACCGGTGTCGCCAATAATCAACGCATTGGCTTCACTTGGCGCAATCTGTTCAATACGGGCAAGCAGCGCCTGTGATAAAGGATCTTCAAATACCGTCGCCGTTGCACGCTTATGCTTCAGGGCAGAGGGTACATTGGGGTGGGTTAAAATAGACATGAGATTCTTATACTTGTTGAAAATGTTAATCATCATGAAATATTTAAAATGGAATGATAAATAATATATCGGTATTTGATTATCGCTTTCAGATATAAATTAAAGCTGGGATTCTTTATCTGTTTAAAAGATAAAAAAAATAGGGATAACTAAAGGATAAATCAAGATAAAGCAAATCAATAATCTGTTTTATATTAGAGATCTCTAAATAACAAAAGGCAGAATTAAAATGGCAATTACTTCAGTAAATGTACGTAACCAGTTTAAAGGCATTATTCAAGAAGTATTAGAAGGTGACGTTGTTTCAGAAATAAATGTGGAAACCAAAGCCGGTCTGTTTACTTCAATTATCAGTACCCGTTCAGTCAAAGACCTAGACCTTAAAGTCGGTTCTGAAGTTGTGGTGTTGATCAAATCGACGGAAGTGTCCCTGGCGAAGCTTTAATTCGCCAGTGCCTCAAGCTTTACAGGAGAATTGAGAGATGACACAGCAAGCAACAGGCCATGTATCTATTCAGCAGCTCAGCAAAACCTATCCGACACAAAACAATGACGCTTTAACTGTGCTGGACGATATTAATTTAGACATCCAGCCGGGTGAATTTATCAGTATTGTCGGCAGCAGTGGCTGCGGCAAGTCCACACTGTTACGCTTATTGGTGGGACTGGAAAATAGCTATCAAGGCCAGATTCAGGTGGATGGCAAAAAGATTTTTGGCACCAGTTTACAGCGTGGGATCGTGTTTCAAGACCACCGTCTTTTTCCGTGGTTAAGCGTGCGTGAAAATGTGCGTATAGCACTGCATCAGAGTAAGCTGACACGGGCTGAAGAAGACAAGCTGATTGATGAACATCTGCAATTGGTTAATCTGACCAATTTTGCCAATGCCTATCCATCCCAGCTTTCAGGCGGCATGAACCAGCGTGTGGCGATTGCCCGCAGTCTGGTGAACCGCCCGGAAATTTTATTTCTGGATGAGCCTTTTGGTGCACTGGATGCCTTAACCCGTCAGAACCTGCAAGACGAATTACAGCGGATTTGGCAGGCAGAAAAAATTACTATGGTGATTGTGACCCATGACGTTGAAGAAGCGGTATTTTTAGGTGATCGCGTAGTAGTGATGCAACCCCATCCGGGCCGGATTAAACGTATTGTTGATGTCCCGGTTGCCCATCCGCGTAAACGTGAAGATGTACGTTTGCACAATATTAAAAATGACATTTTGACGGATTTTAGCGATCCGTTAAAAGACCAGTTACACCATAATAAACCGGCAGCGAAATTTTCAGATTATCAATTTGCTTGGTAATCCTATCTTCTATTTTATCCAAAAGCCTGCGTAAAGTAGGTTTTTTTAATGTCTGCTTAAAACAGCCAGAAATAAAAAATCCCTCACGGGTGAGGGATATTCAACTGCTTTTCAATCAAGATGCTTTGACTTGCTGACCTGCCACAACATACTGGTTTTCAGGACGTTTTAAACCTAAGTTTTCGCGTAAGGTTTTGCCTTCATATTCGGTACGGAATAAGCCACGGCGTTGTAATTCCGGCACAATAAATTCCACAAAGTCATTCAGACCGGCAGGGGTGGTCGGTGGCAAAATATTAAAACCATCCGCCGCTTCATTTTCAAACCAGTTCTGTAGCTGATCGACCACCTGTTCCGGTGTACCCACCAGCGTCCAGTGCCCACGTGCCGAGGCAATATATTCATACAGCTGGCGAATGCTGAAATTGTGCTTACGCGCAATATCAATCATCATCTGCTGGCGGCTGGAGAAATTAATATCGGCATCTTCCAGTTTAGGGAAGGGGGCATCCAGGTCATATTTCTCCAGGTTAATTCCACCGGATAAACCTGACAGTAAACTTAAGCCAACTTTGGGATGAATCAGGCTGTTTAATAACTGGTATTTTTCCTGTGCTTCCTGTTCAGTTTTCGCAACAAAAATGGATACACCCGGCATGATTTTCAAGTCATCGGCATGACGGCCATATTTCAACAGACGGCTTTTTACATCGCGGTAAAATTCCTGTGCATCGGCCAGGTTTTGTTGCGCGGTGAAAATCACTTCGGCATATTTACCTGCCAGTTCACGGCCATTTTCCGATTGACCTGCCTGTACAATCACCGGGTAGCCTTGTGGTGGACGAGAGATATTTAAGGCACCCTCAACTTTAAAGTATTTTCCTTGATGTTTGGGTTCGTGGAATTTGCTGACATCAAAAAATTGGCCGCTTTCCTTATTGTAAAGGAAGGCATCATCCTCCCAGGAATCCCAGAGTTTTTGTGTCACTTCAATGAATTCATCAGCACGTTCATAGCGTGTTTTCGGATCAGGATGCTGTTCCAGTCCGAAGTTACGTGCGGTATCAGCTGAAGCTGTGGTTACGACATTCCAGGCAGCCCGACCTTTGGAAATATGATCCAGCGAGGTATATTTACGCGCCAAAATGTAGGGATCTTCATAAGTGGTCGATGCGGTGGCAATAAAACCGATATTTTGGGTCACTGCTGAAAGGGCTGCAAATAAGGTCACCGGTTCAAAACCGACCGCTTTGTCGCCTAAACCGCGTTGGCCTTCTTTTGCATTACCCCAACTGACCGATAAACCATCGGCAAGGAAATAGGCGTCAAATAAGCCTTTTTCTGCTGTTCGTGCCAGTTCAATTGCATAATCAATATTTAAATGATCTTGCGGACGCGATTCAGGATGACGCCAGCCGGCAGCATGTTGCGATGTTGTGGGAATAAAGGCACCGAGTTTAATTTGACGCTTAGACATTGTTCTATCCTATGAAGTGTATTTTTCTCAATAGTGTCTATTTCAAGATGCATGCCATTTTAAAAATATAATTAAAACAATAATATAAAATACATAATATTTTTATGTGTTTAATGTTCAGCAGTAAAAAAGTTGCTTTGTTGCAAATGCAACAGTAGAAAAAATGCAGTACTTATATGAAATAAGGTCGATCTTCAAAAAAGAATACTTTGGGGCAAAGTAGTGATGAGAAAGATTAAAATGAGGTGAATTTCAAAATACATAAAAAATGCCCCGAAGGGCATTTGGGTAGTTCTTGAATTAAGAGGCCTGCGCTTGTTTTTGCGCCAGTACATACTGATTTTCCGGACGTTTCAGTCCCAAGTTTTCACGAAGGGTGCTACCTTCATATTCAGTACGGAACAGACCGCGACGCTGCAGTTCTGGCACAATCAGCTCAACAAAATCGTTCAGGCCTGCTGGAGTACTTGGTGGCAGAATATTAAAGCCATCTGCAGCTTCATTTTCAAACCATTCTTGTAGCTGGTTCACAATCTGCTCAGGAGTACCCACCAGCGTCCAGTGGCCACGTGCAGAGGCTACATATTCATACAGTTGGCGGATGGTAAAGTTATGCTTGCGGGCAATATCAATCATCATCTGCTGGCGACTGCCAAAATTGATCAAGCTTTTATCCAGTTCAGGGAAAGGCTCATCGATGTCATATTGTTCCAGATCGATTCCGCCGGCCAAACCGGAAAGCAGACCCAGACCGACTTGTGGATGAATAAGACTGTTTAACAGATCGTATTTTTCCTGTGCTTCTTCTGCCGTTTTTGCCACAAAAATCGAAACACCCGGCATGATTTTCAGGTCATCCGGATGACGGCCATATTTAGCTAAACGACCTTTCACATCACGGTAAAATTCCTGTGCATCGGCTAAATTCTGCTGGGCAGTAAAAATCACTTCGGCATATTTTCCAGCCAGCTCACGGCCATCTTCCGACTGACCTGCCTGTACAATTACCGGATAGCCCTGTGGCGGGCGCGGTACGTTTAATGCTCCTTGCACTTCAAAATATTTGCCCTTGTGCTGAGGTTCATGAAATTTTTCTGGCTGGAAAAACTGTCCAGAGACTTTGTCATATACAAAGGCATCATCTTCCCAAGAATCCCAGAGTTTCTGTGCAACCTCAATAAATTCATGTGCACGTGCATAGCGGCTTTTTGCATCTGGATGTTCGGACAGGCCAAAATTGCGCGCGACTTGTTTAGAGGCTGTGGTGACTACATTCCATGCCGCACGTCCTTTGGAAATATGATCCAGTGAGGCGTATTTGCGTGCCAGCGTATATGGGTGCTCATAGGTGGTCGATGCAGTAGCGACAAAACCAATATTTTTCGTCACTGCAGACAGGGCAGCGAATAGGGTGACTGGTTCAAAGCCAGTATCTTTATCGCCCAGACCCCAGCCTTTGCTGGTGGCGGAACCCCAGTCGCCGCGTACAGCTAAAGTGTCCGCCAAAAAGTAGGCATCAAATAAACCACGTTCTGCCGTTTTGACCAGCTCAATGGCATAGTCAATATTTAAATGATTCTGCGGACGTGAGTCCGGATGACGCCAGCCGGCAGCATGCTGAGAAGTGGTTGGAATAAAAGCACCAAGACGGATTTTACGTTCAGCCATGAGAAAAACCTTGTGTTTTTTATGTTGTCAGCTGGTTATAACAAGGAATTTTCAGGCTTAAAAATACGATAAAATTAAATCCATATAAAAAATATGGATTAAGCAGGAAATACGCCAATCACAAGTTTTTTGCTTGGATTTATTTCGCTGTTAAAGGCTGAATATTACACCAGTGCCTTAATGGTCTTTTTCTTCCACACCAATTGGTAATACATGCCTTGCATGATGCACAGGATGACAAAGGCTAGGGCATAGGCATACCAGATCCCTTGCAAGCCCCACCATCGGCTGAACAGGTAGGCACAGGGCACTTCAATCAATAAAATCGCAGCAATATTAATCAGCATCGGTAAGGTCACGGTACCGCTGGCACGCATGATGGAAGCAAAAATTGCACTGGCGCCAAAAAACAGGATAGACCACAACACAATAAATAACAGTTGCTGTCCCAGTACCACCACCGTTGGATCAGTAATAAATAAGGCCATCAGATATTTCGAGAACAGATAAGCCAAAGCCACCAATCCACCGGTAATGGTGATATTCATAGCGAGTGCAGTATGGGTCACTTTATTGAGCAGATCCGATTTTTCTGCACCAATTGCCTGTGCTGCAAAAATCGAGGCGGCAATGGAAATAGATAGGGCGGGAAACTGGATGTAATTCAAGACCTGATTGACTGCGCCATAGGCTGCAGTGGCATGTGAACCATAACGGTTGACCAGCCCGACAATCACCAGTCCGGCAACTGAGGTGGTGACCATTTGTACACCAGTAGGAATGCCTAAACGTAGAATAATTATACTCATTTCCGGGTGATGGCGAATATGGCTGAGTAAATGACGGTCAGGCTTCAACGGGTGACCTTTTTTATTCAGGTAAATGTACAAAAAGATCAGGACTGCCAAGTAACCGATAGCGGTCGCAATCGCTGGAGCAATAATGCCCATTTTCGGAAAACCAAAATATCCGCCAATCAGCACCGGTGTGATCAGGACCCCGATCAGAATAGTCATAGCGGAGGCAATCAGCGGTGTGGTACTGTCACCGACTCCGCGCAAAATCGAGCTATAGATAATATAAACAAACAGTAAAGGACTGCCGGCCAGCATCCACTGTACATAAGGCAGCGACAGGGGCATCACCTCTGGGGCGGTACCTAGGGCCAACAGAATGTTTTCGGCAAAAAACACCCCCAGCAGGGCAATGATACTACCTCCAATAAGGGTCATGAACAGGGTAGAACCCACCACATAGCGTACTTTTTCAATGTTTTGCGCCCCCCATGCCTGTCCAACCAATACCGTAGCACCTGCGGAAAGTCCAATCACAAAAGCCAGTAGGCAGAATAAAATCGGGAAGAACACCGCCACCGCTGCAATGGCATTGACCCCCATCATTTGTCCGACAAAAATGGTATTTATGGTTCCGGACAGGTTTTGCAGAATATTGGTCGCAATTAACGGCCATAGAAAAATCAGAAATGTTTTCCACAGTTTTTGCTGGTTAAACAAGGAGTGATGATGAGGAGGCATGGAACGTCCTGTAACTATTTTTTATCTTTTGATTATCATTGCTAACCCTACCTGAGTTAACTTAAACAAGCCTTAGTTTTTCCGTAACCAAGGCCGAATTTGATCGGAAATGACGAATTTAAACAGCCGATAAAATAGCCGAGGCCTGTTCCAGGGTTTCATCTTTTTTGGCAAAACAGAAGCGGATTAAACGTAAATTTTCCGGGGACTGTTGATAAAAAACCGAAACCGGAATGGCAACAATGCCATGCTGTTCCGCCAGAAATTTACACATCTCGACATCATCCAGATCGGGACGGATAGCACTGTAATTCAGGTTTTGAAAATAGGTGCCCTGTGAAGGGGTAAAATGAAAACGTGAATTACGCAGGCCTGAATTAAACAGGTCACGCTTTTCCTGATAAAAATCTGCAAGCCCTTCAATATGTTCAGGATGCTGCTGCATAAAAGTGGTCAGTGCCATTTGTACTGGTGTTACCCCGCAGAAACTGGCGAACTGATAGACCTGTCTGAATATTTTCATCAGTTCAGGTGAGGCAATGCAATATCCGGTTTTCCAGCCGGTGACATGGAAAGTTTTACCAAAAGAACCGATCACTATGCTGCGGTCGCGAAGCTCCGGAAAAGACAAGGCTGAATAATGCTTTTGACCGTCATAAATCAGGTGCTCATAAACTTCGTCGGATAGGACAATAATATTTTTATCGCGAATCAGTTCAATTAAATTTAACCAGTCCTGACCTGACCAAATGGCGCCGCTCGGATTATGCGGGGTATTCACAATGATCATCCGGGTCTTGTCATTAATGGCATCTTTCACCCGATCCCAGTCCACTGAAAATTGTGGAGCGGTCAGGGGAATGTGAACAGCTTTAGCTCCCACCAGTTTAACGCTGGGTCCATAACTGTCATAGCAGGGGTCAAAAATAATCACTTCATCACCGGCATGAATCAGTGCTTGAATGGCAACAAAAATGGCAATCGTGGCTCCGGGCGTAATGGTGATTTCAGTCAGTGGATCAATTACCAATTGATCGCGTTTTAAAAATTGCTGGGCTACCTGTTCACGCAGTGAAATCAGACCATCACTGGGAGCATATTGGTTAAAACCATCTAGAGTCGCCTGGCTTAAGGCTTTGAGTAGCGCGGGTGGCGCGGCAAAGTCGGGAAAACCTTGGGAAAGATTTAAGGCATTCAGGCGATGTGCCATCGCGGTCATCACGCTGAAAATGGTGACACCCTGTGCCGGTAGTTTGGAATGAATCTCAAGCATGACCCGAACTCTTCAATATTCTTATGCTGTTCAGTGTAGCAGCAAGCGCAGCACAGCAGAATAAAAGGATGGACTTAAGCTCTGCACATTTTTATCTAATTTCATCCATTTAACTGAATTACGCCAATGGATAAAATTAACAAAAAACCTACTGGACTAAAAAAACAACATTTTCTAGAATGCGTCTCAAATTAAAATAATCCTATAAAAATAATAAATCATGATGTTTAAAAATATCCATACGCTGATGGACAGTATGGGCTTGAGTTTGCAAAAGCGCGCCCTGCACATCCAGTTTTCCAATGAATTGCTAAATTCTCAGGTCTTTATTCAACGTATTGAAGGGCAGCACCGCATCAATCAGGGCCTAAAAGCTGAACTGATATGTCTGTCGACGCATGCTTATATTCCCTTAAAACAATTTATTGGCGGACTAGTAGCGGTTGATCAGGTGACCGATGCAGGCGAGTTGTCCCGGATGACTGGGGTAATTACTGCTGCCAGTCAGGGGCAAAGCGATGGTGCACTGACCCTGTATAAACTGACCTTTGAAGATGCAACGGCACTGTGGCACAAGCGCCGTAACAGCCGCGTGTTTATGAACAAAAGCGTGCGTGAGATTAGCGAAATCCTGTTTAAGGAATGGCAAAGCAAAAGTGACCTGTTTGCAGCCAGTCTCAGTTTAAATATGCAAGGCCTGAGCAAAGAATATGATGTGCGTCCTTTTGTGATGCAGGCTAATGAAACCGATTATGAATTTCTCACCCGACTGTGGCGCAGCGAAGGCATCAATTGGCTGATTGATGAAGCCGAGCATGTCGTTGCCAGCTCGGCAGCAGGTATTCAGGCGCAAAAATTATGTTTGATTGATGAGAATCATCAGTTTAATGCCTTAAAAAGAAGATCGGTGCGCTTTCATCGCAGCCATGCCGCAGAAGCGTTTGACAGCATCACCAGTTTTATTGCCAAACGCGCTTTGCAATCGACCGCCGTTCAGGCTCAGCGCTGGCAAGCCAGTCTGCTGTCTCAGGAGCAACCCTATTCCCAGTTGAGCAAGCATCAGCATAGTGATGTACAGGACAATGCAAGTTTAAGTCTGGAACAGGCATGGAGCATTAGCCCCGCATGGACACCTGACTTAACGGGTACGGATCAAAGTACTGTCTCAAACAACCAGCAATTGGAAAAACTGAACAGGCAACTGAGCCAGTACCAAGACTTGCAGGCCAAATATTTTACTGCCCAGAGCAGTGTACGTGATGCTCATGTCGGCTACTGGTTTGAATTGCTCGGCCATCCTGAAATTGACCAGCATTCGGGTTCAGACAAAGAATTCCTGATTTTAGGCAAGTCTTTTTATAATCAGAATAATTTGCCGAAAGACATCCATCGGCAAGTCGATAGCTTGTTGAGTTTAAGCCGTTGGCAGCAGCAGGGTGAGGAACGACAGGGGAATGAGCTGTATCTGGTGCGCCGCAATATTGCCGTAGTGCCTGAATTTCATCCCCTAAATCACCGACCTGTAGCGTATCCGCAACGTGCCAGAGTAGTCGGTCCGGAAGGGGAAAGTATTTATGTCGATCAGTGGGGGCGAATAAAAGTCCGCTTTTTGTTTACCCGTGACGAGGATCATGGACATGATGGCGGAGCCGGCAGCAATGACAATGATAGCGATTCAGCCTGGGTGGATGTCCTGACCCCGTGGGCAGGTGAAGGTTATGGTGTGCGTTTTCATCCACGGATTGGTGAAATTGTGGTAATTGACTTCTTTGAGGGGGATGTGGACCGGCCTTTTGTGGTGGGGCGGATTCATGAAGCGGAACGCCATCAGACCATGTTTGATGGCAAAGGGCAGTTACCGGAGACCAAAAAGCTCAGTGGTATCCGCTCGCAGGAAGTTGGTGGGTCGGGTTTTAACCAATTGCGTTTTGATGATACCTCTGGACAGATCAGTAGCCAGTTACAGAGTAGCCATGGCGCAAGTCAGCTGAATTTGGGACATCTTAGCCATCCCAAAGCTGCTGAGGCCAGTGAGGGTCGTGGTGAAGGTTTTGAGCTAAGAACGGATCACTGGGGTGCTGTTCGGGCGGGTGAAGGTTTGCTCATTTCCACACATAAACAAGATAGCGCGGCAGGTCATCATTTAGAGGTGAATCAGGTCAAACGTCAGCTTGAAAATAGTTTCAATCATTCAAAAGCACTCAATGACATAGCGAAAAATCAGCAAACGGATGCACTCACCATTTTAGACAATTTAAAGCATTTTCTAGAACAGATGGGCTTTGTTGCACAAAGATTTGAAATGCAAAGCGCCCCTAATTGAGCCAAATTTA
>JAEAMG010000660.1_pt1 | contig 36149 bp, 25 predicted proteins | sample 8958741 | NCBI WGS metagenome assembly JAEAMG01 (sample SAMN16933256, study PRJNA681125) | bioreactor sludge metagenome | isolation source: anaerobic bioreactor treating anionic surfactant - SDBS | place: India: Bengaluru | collected 2019-02-28 | reverse complement strand
CCCCCGATTGCAGTGGGTCAGTACCAAATCCATCAACTGACACTCCCTCATCGGGAGCAAGCCCCCTCCCACATTTGGATCTCCATCCAGCTGGTAGACCTCAGCCTGCTTTTGCTCTGCTTTTGCTCTGCTTTTGCTCTGCTTTTGCTCTGCTTTTGCTCTGGCTTTTGACCTTGATCCTAGGCGCCCCGTTAACCACGCTGGCCGAACGCAGGCTTGAATCCGTGGGTAACCCGGCAGGACGCCGGGTTAGCCGTCCTGGGCCAGGGATGGCCCATGACGGCGGCCCACGGATTCAAGCCGGAGTGAGGGCATACCGAGCCTAGGCGAGGTACCGAGTGGTGGGGCAAGAGCCCTTTTGGTTACTTTTGGGGCTCTTTTCCAAAAGTGACCCGCCGTAAGGGCGGAACCATAGGTCGCCGTGACCGCAGCAACGGATATGTACTCGCTAAAACTCCAAAAAAGCGGTCGGCCCGAAGGCCGCCACGGGAGCAAGTCGAATCGTCGCACTGCCCCTCCCACATTGGCTTTGTAGTGCCTGCTGCTTACTCCACCCGCAACACAATCTTGCCGATATGGTCCCCACCTTCCATCCGCGCATGGGCCTGGGCGGCGTCCGTATATTCGTAAACCTTGTCGATGATCGGCAGGCAACGCCCGGCCTCCAGCACTGGCCACACATACTCGCGCAGCTGCTCGGCAATCGCGGCTTTTTCAGCCTTGCTGCGCGCACGCAACAGCGAGCCGGTGATCACCGCGCGTTTGCCGAGGATGGTCAGCAGGTCGACGTCGTTGGCCTTGGCGCCGCCGAGGAAACCCAGCATCACCAGGTGGCCGTCCATGGCCAGGGCCTTGAGGTTGTTGTTGAGGTACGAGCCGCCCATGATGTCGAGGATCACATCCACGCCCTGGCCATCGGTCTGTTGCGCGATGACCTCGGCAAAGTCCTGCTCGCGATAATTGATCGGCTCGCCGCCCAGCTGGGCAATAGCCGCGCATTTGTCGGCGCTGCCGGCGGTGGCGAAGGCCTGGATGCCGAATTCGCGGCACAGCATCAGCGCGGTCGTACCGATGCCGCTGGTGCCGCCGTGGATCAGCACGCGCTGGCCGGTGTGCGCATCGCCGAGGCCGAACAGGTTGGCCCAGACGGTGAAGAAGGTTTCCGGTACGGCAGCGGCTTGAATCCAGTCCATGCCTTCGGGGATCGGCAGCGCCTGGCTGGCGGGCACCGTGCAGAACTGCGCATAGCCGCCGCCATTGGTCAGGGCGCAGACCTTATCGCCCACGGCGTATTCGGTCACGCCGTCGCCCAGGGCGGCGACTTCGCCTGCCACTTCCAGGCCAGGCAGCGGGTTCATGCCGGGTTTCATCGGGTACTTGCCGGCGCGTTGCAGGGCGTCGGGGCGATTGACCCCGGCCGCGTGCACGCGAATCAGGATCTCGCCGGGGCCCGCCACCGGTACCTCCGCGCGACGCGGCTGCAACACCTCGGGGCCACCGGGGGTGGTGATTTCGATCAGGGTCATTTCTTTAGGAAGCGTCATTTCAGATTACCTGCAGCGATGAGCGTATGGGTTGGGACCGCGTCGGACGGTCGGCGGTTCAGCAGGCGCATGCCCGGTTCCAGTGCCAGGGCGACCACTATCGCCCCGGCGGCGATCATGAACAACAGCGCATGCTGGCCGCCGCTGATGTTGAACAGGGCGGAATAGGCAAACCCCGAGAGCGCCTGGAAAGTAGCAAAGGAGACCGTGGCACGGCTCCACGCGACCTGCTGCTGATGATGGTTGGGGAGCAGTTCATGCACCCGCGCCAGTGCCAACGGCACGATGCCCGGCGGGAAAGAACCGAGGATCACCGCGAGGACCGCCAGGCCAGTCAACGAACCGGCAAACGGCAACGCACCGACGGCAATTGCCTGCACCACCAGCACCACGCGGATGCTCAAGCGCGCCCCCAGTTTGTCTGCCAGGAACCCGTAGGTGACCGGCCCGACAATCGACCCCAGGCCGTACATCACCCAGATCATCGCGCCGATATGCGCCCCGGCCCCCAGGCCACGGGCTACGTAGTCCACCAGGAACACCATCGCCGGTACCAGCCCCGCGGCCATAAAGGCGTATTGGGCGAACAGCAGGTACACGCCGGAAGGCGTCGCTACGGCCGCGCCGGATGGCGGCGCCTCTTCATGCAGCGTGCCCGAAGGCCAGGCGAACCAGCTGGCGGCGGTCAACACCACGGCCAGCAGGCCCAGGCCGAACCAGGTCTGCTGCAAGCCCAGGCTCAGCAGCGGCGGCACCAGCGTGCCGGAGCCGGCGATGCCCAGGCCGATGCCGAGGAAGATCGCCCCGCTGGCCAGGCCCCGGCGTGCGGCCGGTACATGGGGCAACACGGTCGCCGCCACCAGCACCATGATTGCACCACCGGCAATCCCCGACAGCAGGCGCCAAGCGAAGAACCACACCAACGACAGCGGGAAGCCACAGGCGAAGAACGCCAGGGTCACCGCGACCATCATGATGCGCAGCGCGGTCTTGTTTGAGGTGCGCTGGGCGATGGGTCGCCCGATCAGCGCGCCGATCAGGTAACCCACCAGGTTGGCGGCGCCGAGGTACACCACGTCATTGGCGCTGAACCAGTGGGCCTGGATCAGCGACGGAATCAACGGCGTGTAGGCAAAGCGCGCGAGGCCGATGCTGACCAGGCTGGCGCACAGGCCGGCGAAGATCGGCAGCCACACGGAGTGGCGGGGTGGGGCGTGAGTGTCGAGCATGATGGCGGTCCTGGGTATTTTTCTCTGGTGCCCAGCATATCCAGGTTTATCGATGCAATAATGCAGCGATTACACGGCATGGTGATGCATATATGCGGCGCAAGGAGTCAGCATGAATTGGGATGATGCACGGGTGTTCCTGGCGGTCTGCCGCGAGTCGACGCTGCGCGGTGCCGCACGGGTATTGGGCGTCGACCAGGCCACCGTAGGGCGACGGGTCAATGCGCTGGAAAAGTCCCTGAGTGCAACGCTGTTCCTGCGCACCTCCGAAGGCTACGCACTGACCGCTGTCGGCGAGGCCGCGTTGCTTTCGGTGGAAAAAATGGAACGCTCGGCGCTCGACCTGGAGCGCCAGATCCAGGGCCTGGATGACCGCCTGACCGGCACCGTACGGGTCAGCACCACCGACTCGCTGGCCATCGACTTCCTGATTCCCGCGATTGCGCGCCTGCACGCCCAGCACCCGGATGTGCGCGTGCAACTGGACGCGTCGACCCAGTTCCTGAGCCTGGTCAAACGCGAAACCGACATCGCCGTGCGCAACACGCGCCCGGACAGCCCCGACCTGATCGCCCGGCGTCTCGCGCGCTGGCCGGTGGGGTTGTTTGCGTCCCAGGCGTATATCGATCGCCAGGGCACGCCGGAGCCCGGCGGCCTGTTTGAAGGGCATGACCTTGTGGTCTATCAACCGTACCTGCAAACCCAGAAGGACATGACCCTGGTCTCGGAACCCCTGGGCCATGGGCGCATTGTCGCCACCCTGAGTTCCAGCCTGCTGGTGCGCCGCGCCATCGCCGCCGGGATCGGCATCGGTGAAATCCCGATCCTCACCGGCGAGCGCGACGGGCTGGTGCGCCTGTGGCCCGCACGCACGCGACCGTTGCCCTACGATGTCTGGCTGGTGACCCACGCCGACCTGCGCCACACCGCGCGGGTACGGGCGGTGATCGATGAAATCGTCGCGGGGTTTGCCGGCACCGGGGAGTGAGGTCAGCACACGGTTGCAAGCGTGCGTACCGCTCTGTGGACACAATCGGCGTCGATAACGTGTCAACCAACCGGAGCGTATATGAACGAATCAAGACACCAGGACTTGGGGCTGCTGTTTCTGCGGGTCAGCGGGGCGCTGTTTTTGCTCTGGGTGCATGGCTTGCCCAAGTTGCTCAACTACAGCGAGCAACTGAAACTCATCGAAGACCCGTTTCACCTCGGTGCCCATGTCACCTTGCTGCTGGCGATCTTCGCCGAAGTGCTGTGCCCGCTGCTGATCATTGCCGGGGTGTTGGTGCGCCTGGCGTGCCTGCCGATTCTGGCGGTGCTGTTGATTGCCATGGTGGTGGTGCATCCGGAGTGGACGTTGTTGGAAGGGCAATTCGGTTGGCTGCTGTTGATCATTTTTACCGGTGTGCTGATCGCAGGGCCCGGGCGCCTGGTGCTGAGCCAGCGTTTCTCCTGAGCAAAAAAAGGCCGGGCGAGCCCGGCCAAAGTAAGGAGAGGGTGATTCAGGTGTTTCAGCGCTGCAGGAACGCCAGCAGGTCTTCATTCAACTGCTGGGTGTGGGTGGCCGCAAAGCCGTGCGGCGCATCCTTGTACACCTTCAGCTCGGCGCCCTTGATCATCTCGGCCGCCACCTTGCCGGTGGTTTCGAACGGCACGATCTGGTCGCCGTCACCGTGGATCACCAGGGTCGGCACGTCGATTTTGGCCATGTCCGGGCGGAAGTCGGTCTCGGAGAAGGCGGTGACGCAATCCACCGTCGCTTTGAGGGACGCCTGCAGGGCGATTTGCAAGGTCTGGGTCTGCACGCCGGCGGAGACCTTCTGGCCTTTGTTGAGGCCATAGAACGGTGTGTTGAAATCGCTGATGAATTGCGCGCGATCCTTCAGCAACTCGGCCTTGAAGCCGGCAAACACATCGAGCGGCACGCCCTGCGGGTAATCCGCCTGCTGGCCGAAGATCGGCGTCACTGCGCCCAACAGCACCAGGCCGGCCACGCGTGCACTGCCGTGGCGTGCGATGTAGCGGGCCACGTCGCCGCCGCCCATGGAGAAGCCCACCAGGGTCACGTCCTTGAGGTCCAGGTGTTCGATCAACTGCGCGATGTCGTCGGCGAAGGTGTTGTAGTCGTTGCCGGTCCACGGCTGGTCCGAGCGACCAAAGCCACGACGGTCGAACGCGATGGTGCGAAAGCCCCGGCTGCTGAGGTATTCCATCTGGTATTCCCACATGTCGGCATCCAGCGGCCAGCCGTGGCTGAACAGCACGGGCTTACCGCTGCCCCAGTCCTTGAAGTAGATCTGGGTACCGTCTTTGGCAACGAATGTGCTCATGGAAAACTCCTTGATTGAGGGACTGGAAAATCAGCCTCACTATTGCCCTAAACCGGGCCAGGGGCTTGTACGGGTGTGCTTGCATAGGGTCACCAACTGAACTTGAGCTCGACCCCCAGGTAATTGCTGTCATCGCCGCCGGCATCGCGCAGGGTGCGGCCGACCGCGTAGTGCACCGCTTCAACCGCGCCGGTGAGGTTCGGCGTAAACACGTAGTCGGTGCGCAATTGACCGTAGGCACCGGTCCAGCGTTCACCCTGGCCTGCGGTGCCGGCGACCGGCAGGTTCGGTTGCGTGTAGACCGCATCGCTGGTGGTCTGGCGCCACAGCAGGCCGACGGCGGTCTGCACGCTGAGCTTGTCGATGGGCTTGACGGTAATCGACGGCTTGACGTGAATCAGGTTGCTGTAGCCCGTATAGCCGGCCAGGGAAAAATAGTAGCCGTTGGGGAACAGCGGGTTGAACGTGCCGACGGTGCCGTCACCGGTCTTGCGGTCGCCCGAGGCGATGTCCAGTTGCAGGCCGATGCGCGGTTTCCACGCCAGGCTGTCAAAGGTGTAGCCGGTGCGGCTGCCACCGGCCCAGGCGCGAATGTCCTTGTTGCCCACCGAGCCGCTTTGCAGCATGGCTTCAATGTCCCAGTCGAACCCCTGGGCCGCACCGCCCAGGCGTGCGTCGAGCAGGTGGCGGGTTTCATCGCCGTCCGCATCCAGATAGTGCGCGGCGCTGCGCTCGTACACGCCGTAGTAGGCCGACAGCTCATTCTTGCCGCCCACCAGCCGCTCGACCCGCAGCATGTGGAAGCGCGCGTCACTGTTGGATTTATCGTCGAAATGCCGCCCGTCCTGATACTGCACCGGCTGGCTGGCAATCCCGATAAAGCGCCAGTTGGACGTTTCCCAATCGGCCCACAACGCATCGAAGGATTGCCGCACATTCGGGCCGTCCCGCGATGAGATGAAACGCTGCAAGTCGAAGGCGAAGTCCTGGCGCCCGACACGCGCCTTGAGCGTGCCGCTGCTGAAGGCTTTGACGTATTCGGCAAAGGCCAGGCGCAAATCGACGCGGTTCTGATCGGCGCCGCCGACCGTGGTCTTGTCGTAGGCGCGTACATCTTCCAGTTGGGTGAAGAGCCGCCAGTTTTCGTTCAAGTGCAGGTCGGCATGCACCTGGAAGCGCTGGATCAGGTAGCGATCACGCTTCACGTCCTTCACCCCAAAACCACTGGCATCGTTCATCTCGAAGCGCTCGCGCAACGTCGCCCCCAATGACAAATAGGTGAACGGGTTGGCGCTGGACAGCGGGATGTACTTCAAGCTGTCCAGCGGTTGCGTGCGCAGCGCCGGGTCACGCAGCACCGACCAGTCCTCCTGCCAGCGGTTGGTCTTGATGGCCGGTCGTGTCGGTTGATCGTCGGCGTGGGCGCTGCCGACCAGCAGCGGCCACAGCACGGCCAGGCCCCAGCCTGTGCGGCGAATCATTTTGCGGCGTGGAGCTGGTGAATTTCCGCGACGTAGCCGCCGGGGAATTCAACCACTGCACTGCGACGGCCCTTGCTGTCAAAGGCCGGTACCAAGACCTTGGCACCGGAGCCGGTGGCCTTGCCCAGCGTGGCCGTCAGGTCAGGCACTTGATAACCGGTGGTCTCGTGGCCAAAGGGGTAGGGCAGTTGGCCGTTGGTGACCAGCACCGCCATGCGTCCGAACGGTGACTCGATGTCGACGCGGCGGTACGTGCCAGAGGCCTGGCCCACATCGACGCCGGGCGCGTGCTTGTCATCAGCCAGCACCTTGCCGTGGGAGAAGCCCAGGAACGCTTTGATAAAGGCGTCAGCGCGCTCGGTGGACAGGTACACGCGGTTTTCCGGCACGCTCTGGAATGCTGCGTAGTCCGGGGTCTTGGTGTGCCAGTAGAGCTGCATGTTCACGCCACCCGGCCATTGCACCACGGCGTCACGCCCGATCGGGTCCGGGAAGTCGCTGACGATAACGGCCGCGCCGTTTTCTCGCGCGGCTTTGAGCGCTGCGTCCATGTCCTTGACCAGGTAGCCGTTGCGTTCCTGCCCGAACGGGTGCGGGATCGGCGTGGTGAAACCGAACAGCGACACCGTGCCCGCCGGCGTCTGCAGCAGTTGCGAGGTGGTACTGCTCGGCACCGGCAGCACGTTCACCACCACCTGGGGCGTGCTTTTGCCGCCAAAGGTGGCGAGGAAACTTTGGGCGAAACGGTCCACATCCGCCGGGGCCACATAGACGTGGCTGGTGTCGTATTGCGGCGCTACGGCCACGCTCGGGGTAGCTGCGAAGGCATTGCCCATCATTGCGCTTGCCAGCAGCGTCAACGTCACGGATATCTTGATTGCTTTACTACGCATGCCCACTCTCCAGCACTTCTACGCGATTGAAGCCGTGAGGTTAGGGGCAGGGAGGCGATGGAAATTGTACAGACGTGCTCGGTTGAACGGTTCAGCGTCTATGCTGGTCCACTGACCTCTACCGTCAGATCACACAGGTGAACGAAATGGCCAAGACCTACAGCTACGCCGCCCAGAACCCCAAGGATGCCCTCAAGCCCTTTACCTTCGAGCGCCGCGCACCGGGGGCTGACGACGTACAGATCGACATTCTCTATTGCGGCGTGTGCCACTCCGACCTGCACACCGCGCGCAACGAGTGGAACAACACCCTTTATCCTTCGGTACCCGGCCACGAAATCGTCGGCCGCGTGACGGCGGTGGGTGGCAATGTGAGCAAATTCAAGGTTGGTGACCTCGCCGGTGTCGGCTGCATGGTCGACAGCTGCCAGCACTGCGCGTCCTGCGCCGAGGGCGAGGAGCAATACTGCGAGAACGGCTTTACCGGCACCTACAACGGTCCGGTGTTCGGCGGTGAAAATACCTTTGGCGGCTATTCGGACAGCATCGTGGTCAAGGAGAAGTTCGTGCTGCGCATCTCCCACGACGATTCCAACCTGGCCGCCGTGGCGCCGCTGTTGTGTGCGGGCATCACCACCTATTCGCCGCTGCATCACTGGAAGGTCGGGCCCGGCAAGAAGGTCGGTGTGGTGGGCCTGGGAGGCCTGGGGCACATGGCGGTGAAGATCGCCCACGCCATGGGCGCCCATGTCACGTTGTTCACCACCTCACCCAACAAGCGCGAAGACGGCCTGCGCCTGGGCGCCGATCAAGTGGTGGTGTCGAAGAACCCGGACGAAATGGCCAAGGTCGCCAACAGCCTGGACTTCATCCTCAACACCGTCGCCGCGCCGCATAACCTCGATGCGTTCCTCAACCTGCTCAAACGCGACGGCACCATGACCCTGGTCGGCGCCCCCGACAGCCCGCACCCGTCGCCGACGGTATTCAACCTGATCTTCAAGCGCCGCAGCCTGGCCGGTTCGCTGATCGGCGGGATCCAGGAGACCCAGGACATGCTGGACTTCTGCGCCAAGCACGGGATTGTCTCGGACGTGGAGATGATCGACATCCAGGGCATCAACGAGGCGTATGAACGCATGCTCAAGGGCGATGTGAAGTATCGGTTCGTGATCGATATGGACAGCTTGAAAAAGGCAAGCCACGCGGCTTGAAAACCCGATCTCCACATCACTGTAGAACCCCTGTGGGAGGGGGCTTTCCTTAATGCCAGTCAGTTAAGGAGGAACACTGTAACTGTGGCAAGCCACCTCCCACATTTGTTCTGTGTTGCCCAAACAGTTGTCGAACAGCTCAAGGCCGCTGCGGCTTCACCGAGGTGCCAAAGGTGTTGCCCATGCGCACGCTGGTCGCCGCCGGGGTGGCCAGGCCGATCTTGTTCGGCTGGCGCTTGTCCACGGCAATGCCTTGCGCCTCGCGGTTTTTCTTCGCGGCTTTGGCCGCATTCGTGTCGTTGCCCATCTGCTGGCTCAGGCAGCCATAGTCGGGCGCCTTGTAGCCATCCACCGAGACTTCGGCACAGTTATCTGCGTGGGCGTGCAAGGGCAGGGCCGCGCACAGCAACAGGCTGGCGAGGATCGGTAAGCGTTTCATCAAGGCCTCCTGGCAGGCCCGAAGGAGTGGGCCGGCAGGTGTGCAAGTCTAGTGCAGCGGGCCTCTCGTCACCGTGATGTTTTTTTTGCTATCACCGTAACATCAGGTTCATAAACTGGCCTCAGGATGACGGTTTTCTAGGGCGCGTCGGCCGTGCAGCGAGGCAGAGCAGCGGGTGAACAGGGGGCCTGGAGGCGCGCCGTATGCGCCCTGGTCTTGCTGTTGCTGCTGGGCGGTGGTCGCGTCGCGCAGGCAGAGTCACCGCTGCTGCTGTTGAACCTGCCGGCGCAAGACCTGGAACATGCACTGCAAGCGTACAGCCGCGCCACCGGAATGGCGGTGCTGGTCGACCGCGAACTGACGCGGGGCCGGCGTTCCATCAGTGTGCGCGGGCGTTTTACGCCGCAGGAGGCTCTGGCGATGTTGCTGACGGGGAGTGGCCTGATGGCGCGTTATGCACGCAGTGATGCGTTCACCTTGCAGTTGCCCGAGGTCAGCCAGCCGCCTGCAACCCGTGGTGCGGCGGCACGCAACGCCGCGCGGATCAACAACAGCTACGCCACGGCCTTGCAGCAGGCCATCGAGACCAGCCTGTGCCGCTCGCCGCTGACCCGGCCCGGCAGTTTCCGCGCGCTGGTGCAGGTGTGGGTCAACCCCCAAGGGCTGATCGAACACAGTCGGTTGGTCAGTTCCACCGGCGATGAACAACGCGATGAAGCACTGGTACGCAGCCTGGGAACCGCGCGGGTCGAACGCCCGGCACCGAGTTCCCTGCGCCAACCGGTGACTTTACTTTTGATGCCTGACACAACAGGAACGCGCATGGAATGCACAGCAGCAAACGGAGCCTGGGGCGGATGAAAAATACCGGGCAAAGCACGATGGTCAGCTTGTTCCTGGCGTCCTACGAGGACTTCAAGGTGCGTTTGCGCAAGCGCCTGGGTTCAGAGGACCTGGCCAACGATGTCCTGCACGAAACTTACCTGCGGGTCGATCGCATGGAAGTGCCGCCCAACCTGGCGCAACCCAATGCCTACCTGTACCGCATGGCCTTGAACATCGCCGCCGACCGCCGTCAGGCCGACGCGCGCCTGCTCACCGGCAGCGAGGTCGAAGAACTGCTGCAAAGCGCCGACGAAGCCCAGGACCCGTCACGGGTGGTGGGCGGCCAGAAAGAAATCCAGTCCCTGGTCAAGGCCCTCTACGAACTGCCGGCACGTCGCCGCAAGATCCTCATCGCCGCACGTCTGGAAGAGGCGCCACACCTGGAAATCTCCCAGCGTTTCGGCATTTCCACGCGCATGGTCGAGAAGGAAATCAAGGCCGCCCTGGGCCACTGTGCCAAGCGCCTGGAAAGAAAAGTGATTCAGCGGTTCGGTCCCGGGGCCGGAAAACCGTCTTAGAGTTGAGTCCCTGATAAATCCGTGAGTATTTGCGCGCTTGAACATTTTTAGCCTCTGTGCCCCCCGGCACTCCGCCGCCAGCCCCCTGCACGATGAAGCCCGCGACTGGCTGGTCCTGCTGACCTCGGGCCGCGCCACCGTGGCCGATGCCAAGGCGCTCAAGGCCTGGTGCGCCCAAAGCCCCGAGCACGCCCAGGCGTTCGAGCAGGCCAAGGTGCTGTGGCAGCAACTGGCCCCGGCCCTCGATTCAGTCTCGCAACCGCGCAGCTTTGGACGCCGTGCATTCCTGGGCGGTGCAATTGCCGCGTCGGCAGCCGTGGTCATGGTGCACGTTGGCTCCCCTGGCGGTTTTGCCGGCCTGACGGCGGACTATCGCACCGAAGTCGGCGAACAGCGCCAGGTGCTGTTAAGCGGCGGGGTAAGCCTGGAGCTCAATACCCAGACGCGCGTGAGCCGAGTGGGGCAGGGGCTTGAATTGCTCGAAGGCGAAGTCGAAGTGATCGCCCATTCCGCACAGCCACTCAAGATGCTGGCGGGCGAGGGCTCGGTGAGCGCGGCGCAGGCACGTTTCAATCTGCGCAACACCGACCGCACGGTGTGCGTGACCTGTATCGAGGGGTGGCTGTCGGTGGATGTTGCCGGGCGCAGCGTGCGGCTGGAGAGCGGCCGGCAACTGACCTACGGCGTGGCCGGCATGGGTGAGCCGGTGGTGGTGGATACCCAGGCGGTCATGGCTTGGCGCGAACAGGTCCTGGTTTTCAACAACGCTACCCTGGCCACGGTGGTGGACGAGATCAACCGCTATCGGCCGGGAATGCTGGTGCTGCTCAACAAGGAACTCGGCCAACGGCGCGTACAGGCACGGTTCAGCCTGCAGCAGTTGGCGGGGGTGGCGTTGTTGATTCGGGATGCGTATGGCGCCAAATGCACGCAACTGCCGGGTGGGGTGGTGTTGTTGAGTTAGAGATACCTGCCGACATTTCAATGTGATAACGGATAGATAACACCGCGCAAATCCGTAGCAGCTGTCGAGCGCAGCCTCGCTTGCGCTCGACAGCTGCTACGGGGGCAGACGGTATCTACGTGATAGGCGCGTGTTGGGGACGGCTATCTCAGTGGCCCCACCACCTGCCGATACTTCTCCACTCCCTGTGGCGTCTCCCGCACCAAACTGATCTCCAGCCCCAACGGATCCTCGCGCCGATTCCCGCTCAATTGCCGCCAGCCCTTATCCGCCTCCCACACGCGCACCTGCAGGTCACTGACCCCGCTCAACACCACCACCCTGTCCTTCGCCGCCGGCAGCGGATAGCGGTCGCGCGCGGGTGCGGCAGCGCGATACAAACTGTCGCCCTTGAGCCACCAGCGCACCCGTTGCAGGCCATCCCCGGCGACGGGTGCGCTGCGAATGATGTCCAGCCGAAATCCCTTGCTGTCGGAACTGCGCACTGTCACCGCCGCCAGCCCATCGACTTTTTCCGCACTGTTCTTTGCGGGATCCGGGGCGTTCAGTTCGACGCTGGCGCGCAGGCTGATGTCACGTTGCATCTGGTTCAGCGCGCGCAGCAGCACTTCGGTCTGTTCGCTGCTTGCCTGCAGGTGCTGGTCGGCGCGGGTGACGCTGTCCAGCCCGCGCCAGGCGATCACGCTGACCACGGCCATGAGCATGATTGCCACCATCACTTCGATCAGGGTGAAACCTTGCTCGGATCGGTTCATGGCTGGCTCACCACGCGCATCAAGCCGGCGGCGTCGCGTTGCAGGCTGAGGCTGTGTTGGCCGTCGGACAGCACGATCCGCACCGGCGGGGTGATCCATTCGGCGTCGAGCACCAGGGTTTGCCGGGGTTCGATGTTGATCTGCATCGGCGTGCTTTCCCATAGACGTGGGCGTAGTTGGGTATCGTCCTGGAACGCTTCCACGCCGTTGCCTGCGTCGTTGCGGCGGTTGAAGCGAAAGCCCTTGGCGTCGGCGCGCCAGGTGATCGGGCGGCCGTCCGCACGGGCTTCGGCCTGGGCCACTTGCAGCAGTTGGCTCAGGCGCTCGGCGTCCTTGCGCAACAGCTGCAGCGGGTCGGGCTTGATGGTCAGGCTGATGGCGGCGCTGGCGATGCCGATGATCACCAGCACCACCATCAACTCGATCAGGGTGAAGCCTTGCTGTTTCATCGGTAGGCGCCTCAAAAGCTGGTGAGCTTGTGAAATAAAAACGTGCGAATTGGCCTGTAGGCTGGTGCCATGGACAAACAGGAGGTCCTTACCATGGCATTTACCCCGCGTTTCTCACCGGCCCACGGCGTGCAAATCGTGGCGTTGCTGGCGGCGTTGGCCGGTGTGGTGATCTGGACGCCGCTGCTGCTGACACCCGCTGAGTCCCATACGCCCCAGGCCGCGCCCCAGGTGCTGGCCGCCCGCAGCGATAACCCGGCGCTGCAATGGTTTTCCAATGCGCCGACGGCGTTGCAGGTCAAGGTCTCTGGCGTGCTGGCCGGGGCGCGCGGTGCGGTGGCGATCCTCAGTCTCAACGACGGCCCGCCACGCAGTTTCCTGTTGGGCGAGCGCCTCAGCCCAGGTGTGCGGCTCACGGCCATCGAAGGCGATGGGGTCGAGATTGAGCGCGGCGGCGAGAAGCTGCGCGTCAACCTCGACAAGTTGCCGGATGGGCCCGCCCTGCCAAGGCTCACTCGGCCCTGACCTGTGTCTCCACGCGGGCCAGCGGCGGCGCCTCGCGGCTGGCGTCGAGCACCTGCACGTTGACTTGAAACAGGCGGCCATCGCGACTGATGGTCTGCTCACATCGCAGTTTCAAGCGCCCCTGGTCACAGCTGAAGGTCTTTGTGCCGTCGCGCAAGTGCCCCTCCAGGCGTAACTCCGCCAAGCGACTCTGCGCCGCCAGCAATGCCATGGATTTGTCCCGCAGCAAGCCGTTGCTCTGGGTCATCAACCCGGCCACGCGGATGGCGGCGGCCATTGCCACGGCGATGATCGCCAGCGCCACGAGCACCTCGATCAGGGTAAAACCTTGCTCCTTGCGACGGCCGTACATGGCGTTCTCAAAGCCGGGAAACAGGCCCGCAGACTAGCGCCGGCAGTTGACCGATTGGCGACCGAAACTCCCGAGGATTTTCAATACGACTGACATGTGTTCTTGCAACACTGCGCCACGAAATGTACCCAAGCCAAGGAATGTCGAGATGGATATCGCGCGCCTAACATCCCCATTGCCAGGCCCTCGCGGCCAGCGTGGCTTCACCTTGATCGAGATCATGGTGGTGGTGGTCATCCTCGGGATCCTCGCCGCGATGGTGGTCCCCAAGGTCCTCGATCGCCCGGACCAGGCGCGGGCCACCGCCGCGAAACAGGACATCGGCGGGTTGATGCAGGCGTTGAAGCTGTATCGCCTCGACCACGGCACTTACCCGAGCATGAACCAAGGCCTGAAAGTGCTGGTGGAGCGCCCGGCGGATGCCAAGAACAGCAACTGGCGCGCCTACCTCGAGCGCTTGCCCAACGACCCCTGGGGCCACCCTTATCACTACCTCAATCCGGGCGCCAACGGTGAGGTCGATGTGTTCTCCCTGGGCGCCGATGGCCAACCGGATGGCGATGGCGTCAATGCCGATATCGGCTCCTGGCAGTTGTAAGGCGCGCCATGAAACGGTATTCGCCCCCAGCGGCGAAGCAGCGCGGCATGGCGATTATCAGCGCCTTGCTGATCGCGGCGGTGGTGGCGGTGATCGCCGGCGGCATGCTCACGCGCCAGACCGTATTCACCCGCAGCCTGGAAGCCGAACAGTTGCGCGTGCAGGGCCAATGGCTGTTGCAGGCTGGTCTTGAACGCAGCCGGCAGATGCTCTGGGAGGCGCGCCAGAAGGATGTGCTGACGCGCCTTGACCAGCCCTGGGCACGGGCCCAGGCCGGCGTGTTCGAGGGGCGGATTGACGATGAGCAGGGCAAGTTCAACCTGCGCAACCTGGTCAACCGCCAACAGCCCGATGCCGAGCAATTGCAGAGCTTCGAGCGCCTGTGCCGCACCCTGGGCGTGGCCCCGGCCGTGAGCCGACGCATCAGCCAGCGGGTGATTGCTTCCTACGAACAGAACGGGTTGCCCGCCAAATACCCGATGCTGCGCAGCCTCGACGACCTCAGTGGCCTCGAAGGCCTGACCCCTGAGGTGTTGCAGCACCTGCAGGCGTACGTCAGCGTGCTGCCCGGCAATACCTGGGTCAACGGCAACACCGCGAGTGCCGAAGTACTCAGCGCGGTGGTGCCGCAGCTCAGCCTGTCCCAGGCCCATGGGCTGGTGGCCGAGCGCGACAATGGGCATTGGTTTATCAACCGTGGGGATTTCGTCAACCGCCTGCACTTGCCCCAGGTCGAGTTGGAATCGGTGCAGGTGGGCATTACCAGCGAGTGGTTTCGCCTGCAGGGCCAGGCGCGGCGCGAGCGCCGTCGGGTGACAATCGACGCATTGTTGCATCGCCCCGAAGACCGTGAACCCAAGGTGATCTGGTCGCGGGTGGGCGTATGAAACGCTTGCGCATTGCCTTGCCGCCGCTGGATCAGCTCAGCGCGCAAAGCCAGGTGAAATTTGCCTGGATCGAGCGTGGCGTGGTGGTATCCGAAGGGCAGGAAAGCCTGGCGCAATTGGGTAAGCGCCGGCAGGCGGTGGAGTGTTTTCTGCATCCGCGTGACAGCCTGCTCACCAGCCTGGAGCTGCCGCCATTGCCCGCGGCAAAAAACCAGGCGGCGGTGGCCTGTGCGGCCCAGGCGCTGATCCTCGGGCCGGTGGAACAGATGCAGGTGGCCCACGGCCCGCGCGAAAGCGATGGGCGTGTGCAGGTGGGCTGGGTGCCCAAGGCCGGGCTGGAGCAGTTGGGCCAGGTATTGGCGCAGGTGCAGCTCAAGCTGCGCGGCCTGTACCCGGCGCCCTATGCCTTGCCGGTGGGGGCTGCGGCGCTGGACGACGGCTATCTGTTGACGCGTGACAGCCTGCAACAAGGCGCTGTGCACCCGCTGGGGTTGCAGGCGCTCGATGTGCCGCTGGTGGCGGCGGCGCAGCGTTGGAGCGGTGCGGTGCCGGCCTGGGGCTTGCACGCGCGCGTCAGCCAAGCGTCTGGCGTTGGATGGGGCAGGGCGCTGGCCTGTATCGCGCTGGCCACCGCCATCTGGACCGTCGGCCTCAACCTCTACGCCGCCCGCCAGGTGGACGAAGGCCAACGGCTCAAGGCGTTGATGAGCCAACAGGTGCGCCAGGCGTTTCCTGAACTGCCGGTGGTGCTCAACCCCTTGCAGCAGGCCCGTCAACAGTTGGCCGCGCGCCAGAGTGGTGCGGCTGCCGATTCGGGTCAACGCTTCAGCAGCCTGCTGCAACTGGCGGGCAGCAACCTGCCCTTTATGGTGGGCAGTGTCGACAACCTGAACTTTGAGCAGGGCATCTTGCACCTGGGATTACTCGCCGACAGCCGTAACCCGGCGGCCGAGGGCGAGTGGCAGGCGGCGTTGGCCCAGGCCGGTTTTGCCGCCACGCGCGACGAGCATGGCTGGAGCATCGGCCCGGCGCAGGCCACGGAAAAACCGGAGGCCGGCGATGAATAGGTGGCTGCGCCTGCGCACCCAGGCGCAGGTGTTCTGGGGGGGCCTGGCCCTGCGCGAGAAACGCCTGCTGATCGGCGCCGGACTGGTGTTGGCAAGCCTGCTGACCTGGCTGGTGCTGGTGCAGCCGGCGTTGAAAAAGATCGCTTACTGGCAGGCCGAAACCCCCAAGCTGCGCGCCCAGGCTGAAGCCTTGCAGGTGCTGTTGCAGGATGTCGCCGCGCCTCGCCAGGCTGACGAAGCCGTTTTGCGCCAGGCCCTGGAGGGGGCCGGCCTGCAAGGGCATTACCAGTTGCAGGCGCTGGACGCCGGCGGTTGGCGCCTGACCTTCGACAACGCCCCGGCCGACGCCGTGGTGGGCTGGCTGCTGGGCAATCCCCGTTCATTTTCCCTGGAGGTGTCCGAGGCGCGTTTGCAACGTGCTGCGGATGCCGTCGATAACTCGGCCGGCACTGTGTCCGGGACCGTTCGCATGGATCAGGCGCTTGGCGCTAAGGAAGCTTCATGAAGTGGTCAGTCCTCCCTTTTCGCAAGGCCGCGCCGTTGCTGTTGCTGGCCCTGAGTGCGTGCAGCAGCCCGTCCACCACGCCGTTACTGGTGGACAGCGAACTCGGTCAGCCTCTGGCCGACACCCGTCGCAGTGGCGAAACCCTGTTGGATCGCCAACGCGACGAGGCACCGAAACCGCGCGTACAACACCCCGTGACCAACAGCGCCCGTGGCCAGGCCCCGGCGCCCGTCAAGGCGCGCAACCCGTTGGGTGACCAGCCGGTGCAACTCAACTTTGTCGATGCCGATATTCAGGCGGTAGTGCGCGCGCTGTCGCGTGCCACCGGCCAGCAATTCCTGGTGGACCCGCGTGTAAAAGGCAAACTCACCCTGGTCAGCGAAGGCCAGGTGCCGGCGCATCAGGCCTACGACATGCTGCTGGCGGCGCTGCGCATGCAGGGGTTCAGCGTGGTGGATGTGGGCGGCGTGGCCCAGGTGGTGCCGGAGGCCGATGCCAAGTTGCTCGGTGGGCCGATCTACAGCGCCGGCAGCAGCGGCATGCAGACGCGCACGTTCCGCCTGCAATACGAAAACGCGGTGAACCTGATCCCGGTGCTGCGTCCCATCGTGTCGCCGAACAACCCGATCAACGCCTACCCCGGCAACAACAGCATCGTGATCACCGACTATGCCGAAAACCTCGCGCGGGTCGCCCAGATCATCAATGGCATCGACACCCCCAGTGCGATCGACACCGACGTGGTGATGGTGCAGAACGGCATTGCCGTGGACATCGCCGCGATGGTCTCCGAACTGCTGGAAACCCAGGGCGCCGACCAGACCCAGAAAATCAATGTGATCGGCGACCCGCGCTCCAACTCGATCATCATCCGTTCCGGCAGCCCCGAACGCACCGAGCTGGCGCGCAACCTCATCTACAAGCTCGACAATGCCCAGAGCAACCCCAGCAATATGCACGTGGTGTACCTGCGCAACGCCCAGGCGGGCAAGCTGGCCCAGTCGTTGCGCGGGCTGCTCACCGGCGAGAGCGATTCCGGCGTGAGCGACGATGCGCGTGGCAAGCTCAGTGCCATGGGCGGCAATAGCAAGAACAGCCAGGGCACGAGCAACGCCCAAAACAGCAGCGGCACGCCCACCGGCAGTGGCGTGCAGTCGGGCTACGGGCAAACTACCGGCTCCAGCACTGGCACCAGTACTGGCAGCGGCAACACCGCCAACGCGCAGGACACCGCGTTCAGCGCCGGCGGCGTGACCATCCAGGCCGACGCCACCACTAACACCTTGCTGATCTCCGCGCCGGACCCGCTGTACCGCAACCTGCGGGAAGTGATCGACATGCTCGACCAACGCCGCGCCCAGGTGGTGATCGAAAGCCTGATCGTGGAAGTGGGCGAGGACGATGCCACCGAGTTCGGTGTGCAATGGCAGGCCGGCAACTTGGCGGGCAGAGGCGGCTTCGGCGGGGTGAACCTGGGGGGCAGCGGTGTCGTGGGCACACCCACCAGCCCTACCAGCATCGACGTACTGCCCAAGGGCCTGAATATCGGCGTGGTCAATGGCACCGTGGATATTCCGGGGATCGGCAAGGTGCTCGACCTCAAGGTCCTGGCCCGTGCATTGAAGAGCAAGGGCGGTACCAACGTGCTGTCCACGCCGAACCTGCTGACCCTGGACAACGAAGCGGCGAGCATTTTCGTGGGGCAGACCATTCCATTCGTTACCGGTAGTTATGTGACCGGTGGCGGTGGCACCAGCAATAACCCGTTCCAGACCGTGCAGCGCGAAGAGGTGGGGCTCAAGCTGAATGTGCGCCCGCAGATCTCCGAAGGTGGCACGGTGAAGCTGGATATCTACCAAGAGGTCAGCACCGTGGACGCTCGGGCGTCGGTGTCGGCGGGCACGGTGACCAACAAGCGCGCGATCGATACCAGCATCCTGCTGGACGACGGGCAGATCATGGTGCTGGGCGGGCTGTTGCAGGACGGCTACAGCCAGAGCAATGACGCGGTGCCGTGGCTGTCGAGCATTCCGGGGCTGGGCGTGCTGTTTCGCAATGAGCGCCGCGCCGTCACCAAGACCAACCTGATGGTGTTCCTACGCCCATATATCATCCGCGACAGTGGGGCGGGGCGTAGCATCACCTTGAACCGCTATGAGTTTATGCGTCGGGCGCAGAGCGGCTTGCAGCCGGATCACAGTTGGGCGATGCCGGATGTGCAGGCGCCGCAATTGCCGTCGGTGGAGAAGGCGATTCCGGGCGGGCAGCAGCAGGGGCCGAGGGCGGTCATCCGCGCCGTACCGGTAGGCGCACGGCCATGAGCCTGCTGTTCGCTGGGCCAAATGTGGGAGGGGGCTTGCCCCCGATAGCGGTGGGTCAGTTTGTACACCTGTGGCTGACACACCCTCATCGGGGGCAAGCCCCCTCCCACATTTGCACTGTGTATTCCTGTGGGAGAGGGGTATGAGCCTGCTGCCCTACGCCTGGGCCAAATCCCAACGCATCCTCCTGCGCCCCGGCGAGGACGGTCTGCTGCTGACCGTCTGCCCCTCAACCCCCGGCTGGTCGATCAGCGAAGTGCGGCGCCAGTTCGGCCAGTCGCGGGTTGAGCAGATACGCGATGACGAACTCGACGGCCTGCTGGCCAGCGCCTACGCCGACACCGGCAGCGCTGCGGCCGTGGTGGGTGCGGCGGAAAACGAGGTCGACCTCGATCGCCTGATGCAGGACATGCCCGAGATCACCGACCTGCTCGACACCCAGGACGGCGCGCCGGTGATCCGCATGATCAACGCCTTGCTCACTCAGGCCGCGCGGGACGAGGCCAGTGATATTCACATCGAGCCGTATGAAACCCATTCGGTGGTGCGCTACCGCGTCGACGGCACCCTGCGCGATGTGGTGTCGCCGCGCAAGGCGTTGCATGGCGCGCTGGTGTCGCGGATCAAGATCATGGCCCAGCTCGACATCGCCGAAAAACGCCTGCCCCAGGACGGGCGTATCGCCCTGCGCGTGGCCGGGCGGCCGATTGATATTCGTGTGTCGACGGTGCCCACCGGGCATGGCGAGCGCGTGGTGATGCGCTTGCTCGACAAACAGGCCGGGCGTTTGCAGCTGGAGACCCTGGGCATGGAGCCGCAGTTGCTCGCCCGCCTCGACACCCTGATTCGCCAGCCCCACGGCATCGTGCTGGTCACCGGGCCCACGGGCAGCGGCAAGACCACCAGCCTGTACGCCGCGCTGGCACGGCTGGATGCGAGCACCAGCAATATCCTCACCGTGGAAGACCCGGTGGAATACGACCTGCCGGGCATCAGCCAGATCCAGGTCAACGCCAAGATCGACATGACCTTCGGCCTGGCGCTGCGGGCGATTCTGCGCCAGGACCCGGACATCATCATGATCGGTGAAATCCGCGACCTGGAGACCGCGCAAATCGCGGTGCAGGCCTCGCTCACCGGGCACCTGGTGCTGGCGACCCTGCACACCAACGATGCGGTGTCGGCGGTCAACCGCCTGATCGACATGGGCGTCGAACCGTTCCTGTTGGCCTCGTCACTGCTGGGCGTCCTGGCGCAACGCCTGGTCCGCCGCCTGTGCCCGCATTGCAAGCAGGAAGACCCCGCCGCGCCTGGCACCTGGCGCCCGGTGGGCTGCGCGCAGTGCAATCAGATCGGTTACAGCGGGAGGACCGGTATCCATGAATTGTTTTGCGTCGACGACGAGGTGCGCAGCCTGATCCACCAGGGCGCCGGCGAGCAGGATCTGCGCGTGGCCGCGCGCCGTGCGGGGATGTTCAGCATGCGTGAAGACGGTGAGCGCTGGGTGCGCAGTGGCGCCACCGCGCCGGAAGAAATCCTGCGCGTAACACGGGACGCCTGATGAATCGCTATCGCTATGAAGCCGCCGACGCCAACGGCAAAGTCGAGGCCGGGCATTTGGAAGCCGACAGCCAGAGCGGGGCGTTTGCGGTGCTGCGCAGCCGTGGCCTGACCGCGTTGCTGGTGCAGGTCGAGGGCGGTCAGCAAAGCGCCGCCGGCAGCAGCCTGTTCAGCGCCAAGCTGTCGGACAACGACCTGGCCTGGGCCACGCGGCAACTGGCGAGCCTGCTCGGTGCGAGTTTGCCCTTGGAGGCGGCATTAAGCGCCACAGTGGAGCAGGCGGAGAAAAAACACATCGCCCAGACCCTCGCCGCTGTGCGTGCCGATGTACGTGGCGGCATGCGTTTGGCGGATGCCTTGGCCGCACGGCCACGGGACTTTCCGTCGATCTACCGCGCGTTGATCGCGGCGGGGGAGGAGTCCGGCGACCTGGCTCAGGTGATGGAACGCCTGGCCGACTACATCGAAGAGCGCAACAACCTGCGTGGCAAGATCCTCACCGCGTTTATCTACCCCGGCGTAGTCGGGCTGGTGTCGATCGGCATCGTGATTTTCCTGCTCAGCTACGTGGTGCCCCAGGTGGTCAGCGCGTTTTCCCAGGCACGCCAGGATCTGCCCGGGCTGACATTGGCGATGCTCAATGCCAGCGACTTTATCCGCGCCTGGGGCTGGCTGTGTTTCGGCGCCATCGTCGGTGGTTTCTGGGGTTGGCGCCTGTACCTGCGTAACCCCGTGGCGCGTCTGAACTGGCACAGTCGCGTGCTGCGCTTGCCGCTGATCGGGCGCTTTGTGTTGGGCCTGAACACCGCGCGCTTCGCCTCGACCCTGGCGATTCTCGGCGGTGCCGGCGTGCCGCTGTTGCGCGCGCTGGAAGCGGCGCGGCAAACCCTGTCCAACGAGCGCCTGAGCCAGTGCGTCAACGATGCCACGGCCAAGGTGCGCGAAGGCGTCAACCTGGCCCCGGCACTGGCGGTGGAAAAAGTCTTCCCGCCGGTGCTGATCCACCTGATCGCCAGCGGCGAAAAAACCGGCTCGCTGCCACCGATGCTGGAGCGGGCGGCGCAGACGTTGTCGCGGGATATTGAACGGCGGGCCATGGGCATGACGGCGTTGCTGGAGCCATTGATGATCGTGGTGATGGGCGCGGTGGTGCTGGTGATCGTGATGGCGGTGCTGTTACCGATCATCGAGATCAACCAACTGGTGACCTGAACACACCAAAAAACCAATGTGGGAGGGGGCTTGCTCCCGATGACGGTGTATCAGCTACCACTGAGCTGACACCGCTATCGGGAGCAAGCCCCCTCCCACATTGGACCCTGTCTGTTCAGTTGATGTTGGGGCGGGCCGGTATCGCCAGACCCCAACCTCGGGTTCCTCATTCCGTCACATCCAGGCCCCGTGTCACAGCCCGCGCCGCCTTGACGAAACCCTCACTGAAACCTCGCTGTCACCTGCCGCCAAACCGCTCAAAACCATGACCAAAACACCCGAGAATCTTTTTAAAAATCAAGCCCTTCCTCCCGAGGTTTTTTCCTTTTGCTGTCATCGGAAACTGCGAAATTTCCTACCCATGGCCTCACCCCTCGCCACCCCCGAGACACGGCCTGGGACCGAAGCCATGGCGTCATGCAAGAGCCATCTACCCCAACGTACAAACACGACGAAAGGAGATTCTTCATGTTTAAGCGCAACGTTCTCGCGGTATCCATGACCCTCGCTGCACTGTGCTCGGCACAGGCTGCAATGGCTGACATCAATGGTGGCGGCGCAACCCTGCCGCAAAAACTGTATTTGACGCCGGAAGTATTGCCTGCCGGTTTTGCCCCGTATATCGGTGTGGGCAGCGGCAAAGGCAAAATCGCGTTTCTGGAAAACAAGTACATCCAGTTCGGCACTGACACCACCAAGAACGTGCACTGGGCCGGTAGTGATTCGAAGCTGACCTCGACAGAGCTGGCCACCTACGCTACCGATAAAGAGCCGGGCTGGGGCAAACTGATTCAAGTACCTTCGGTTGGAACCGCGGTTGCCATCCCTTTCAACAAAAGCGGCACTGCGGCTGTTGACCTGAGCGTCAACGAGTTGTGCGGCGTGTTCTCGGGCCGTATTGCTGACTGGAGCGGCATCACCGGTTCTGGTCGTACGGGTGCGATCAAATTGGTTTACCGCAGCGAAAGCAGCGGCACTACCGAACTGTTCACTCGCTTCCTCAACGCCAAGTGCACGGCTGAAACCGGTACCTTCAACGTCACCACCACCTTCGGCACCAGCTACACCGGTGGCTTGCCTACCGGCGCCGTTTCCGCCACGGGTAGCCAAGGTGTGATGACGACCTTGTCTGGCACCGACGGCGGGATCACCTACATGAGCCCTGACTTCGCCGCGCCAACGTTGGCCGGTCTGGACGACGCGACCAAAGTTGCTCGCGTGGGCAAGAACGTCGCCACCAACACCCTGGGCGTTTCGCCAGCCGCCGCCAACGTCTCCGCCGCCATCAGCGCAGTACCGCTGCCTGCCACAACCGCGCGTGGCAACCCTGACGCCTGGGTGCCGGTGTTCGGTGCAACGACGGGCGGCGGTGTAGTGGCCTACCCATCGTCGGGCTACCCGATCCTGGGCTTCACCAACCTGATCTTCAGCCAGTGCTACGCCGACGCCACCCAGACCAGCCAAGTGCGAGAGTTCTTCACCAAGCACTACGGCGCATCCGCGAACAACGATGCGGCTATCGAAGCCAACGCGTTCGTACCGTTGCCATCCAACTGGAAACTGGCTATTCGCGGCAGCTTCCTGACCGCCAGCAACGCCCTGAGCATCGGCAACACCAACGTCTGCAACGGTAAAGGTCGTCCGCTGTAACCCACGCTTTCACCGACCTGCAACACCTGATCAGCAACGGCCTGTGCCGTTGCTGGTTTTTGCGTTTGTACGGGTTTTCGATCCGCTATCAGGCCTTTATGAACTTTGCATGACAGAAGTTCAGTCCCGCCCCTCGCCAACCGCCTAACCCTCATACGTGAGCCTGTCTTGCTCCCTGCGTGATAACAAAGAAGGAAGATCCCCGATGGTCCGCTGCAAATCACCGGTAAACCTGAAAGCCCAAGAAACTGTCCTGCGCCTCAAGCCCCTGGCCCAGGCCATTGCCTTGTTGATGGTGGCGGGCAATGCCCATGCGGCCACGGCGTTCAGTTCCAGCTGGTTTGCCGAGAAAGGTGCGAGCCAGGCGGCGACGGCGGCGCGGATCAGTGCCGGGCAGGTGCCGGGGGTTCCTTCGCTGAACCAGCAGGCACGGGTCAACCAGCAGTTGGCGCGTTCCATCAGCACCTTGAACACCAGCGTCGCGGCGATTGCTGCGCAGCAGGCAGCGCAAGCGGCGGGACGCCAGGCGGCGTTCGGCCAGGTCTCGACGATTCCCGATGGCCTCGGCAAAGGCGGCCTGCAGGTGGATAACAGCCTGACCCAGGGCTGGACCAACGCCAAGGGCCCGACCCAAACCCAGTCCGGTGGCAAGACCACGGTGAGTATCGAGCAGACCGCCGACAAGGCGATCCTCAACTGGGAGACGTTTAACGTCGGGCGCAACACCACGGTGGATTTCCAGCAGCAGTCCAGTTGGGCGGTGCTCAACCGCGTCAACGACCCCGATGCACGACCGAGTGAAATCCAGGGCCAGATCAACGGCGCCGGCACGGTGATGATCGTGAACCGCAACGGCGTGGTCTTCAGTGGCACCAGCCAGGTCAACGTACGCAACCTCGTTGCCGCCGCTGCGAACATCACCGACCAGCAGTTTACCCAGAGCGGTATTTACGTGGATGGTAACGGCACCCAGCCGACCTTCACCGACGCGGCGGGCAAGGTCGAAGTGCAGCGCGGTGCGCTGATCCAGACCCACAACCCGGCCACTTCGACGGATGCGGGCGGCTATGCCTTGCTGCTCGGTTCGGAAGTGGACAACGCCGGCACTATCAGCACCGCCAAGGGTCAGACTACCCTGGCCGCCGGCGACAGCTTCTACATCCGCAGGGGCGTCGGTACCACTGGCAACGACCGCTCCACCACGCGCGGCAATGAAGTGGCGACCAGCCTCAAGGCTGGCAGCGGCGCCGGCAAGGTCAGCAACAACGGCCTGATCATGGCGTCCACCGGGGACATCACCCTGACCGGGCACCAGGTGCAGCAAAATGGCGTGGCCCTGGCCAGCACGTCGGTGGACACCCGTGGCACGATTCACCTGCTCAATTCCGCCACCGATACCACTGGCAGTGTGACCCTGGGCGAGGGCAGTACCACTTCGATCCTGTTGGACAGCAGTGGCAGCACTGCGCTGAACAGCCAGCAAAGCAATGGCCTGATCAAGCTCGACGGCATGCCCGCCAACTTGATCACCGGGCAGTTCAACAACCTCAGTGCGGTGGCCGACCGTACCGACCAGTCGCGTATCGAGATCGTCAGCGGCGGCACCGTGGATTTCCAGCAAGGCTCGATCACCCTGGCCACCGGTGGGCAGGTCGCGGTCAGTGCCGCCGGGCGTAGTCTGGTGCGCGATGGGGCGATGATTGATGTATCCGGGGCTGTCGGCGTCAAGGTGTCGATGGAGTCCAACAACATCAAGATCAACGTACAGGGCAACGAGCAGCGTGACGCGCCGGTCAACCGTGAAGACGGGAAGCTGATCAACAACGATGTGTGGGTCGACCTGCGCGATCTGGTGTTTGTGCCCGCAGGCACCAACGGCTATGCAACGGATCGCTGGTACACCGCCGGCGGCCTGCTGGAAGTCGGTGGTTACCTTGGCACCCAGGGCCACTCGGTGGGTGAGTGGATGGCCCAGGGCGGCACCGTGACGTTTACCGGCAAGGATGTGGTGACTCAAAAGGGCGCGCAGATCAACCTCTCGGGCGGCACCGTGGACGTGCAGGCCGGGTATATCCAGCAGACCTGGCTCAAGGGCCCGGACGGGCGCCTGTATGAGCTGTCCAACGCGCCGGGGGACATTCTCTATTCCGGGTTCTACAAGGGTTATGAAGACACCAGCAAGCGCTGGGGCCAGACCGATTACTACTACAACCCGATGATCGCCAAGCAACGCCGTTTCGAGAGCGGTTACACGGTGGGCCGCGATGCGGGCAAGCTGGTGGTCGGCACCACCAGCGCGGTGCTGGAAGGCCAGGTGGTCAGCGATGTGTTCCAGGGCGATCGCCAGACCCAGGCGCCGAACATCAACCTCGACGGTTACCAGCAATCCCAGAAGGCCATGGCCCAACGGGCGCAGTTGATCATTGGCGGGTACACGCCGGTCTACAACAAGACCACCGGCACCCTGCGTTATGCGCTGACCGGCACTGCCGATGAAGTGTTGATTGACCGCAACACGCAGAAAATCGCCGACGGCCTGGACCTCACCACCGCATTGCCGGCGGATCGCCAGGGCAAGATGGTGCTCGACAGTGATCAGCTCAATGGCTATCAACTGGGGGCGATCAAAGTCGGTGTGACGAATCAGATCAAAGTCGGTGTCACGCAACAGATCACCGTCAACGGTGCGCTCAATGTGGCGGACGGCGGCGATATCACCCTGTTCGGGCCTGTGGTCAACATCAACGCCAACCTCACGGCCCATGGCGGCACCATCAACTCGGGTAACATCCTCAATCAGGTCAATCTCAATTCGGGCAATACCGTAGGGGATGTGATCCTCGCGGGCAGCGGGCGGGTCGATGTGGCGGCGGGCGTCAAGCTGGACGCCACCGGGCGTTGGAACAACCTGATGCTGGACCCGAACAACCGCGAAGGCGTGGCGTATGTGAACGGCGGCAAGGTATCGCTGCGCGGCACCGGCAACGTGAAGCTGGCGACCGGCAGTGTGGTGGATGCTTCTTCCGGGGCCACCCTCGGCGTGGATGGCAAGCTCACCGGCGGCAAGGGCGGCGACGTGACCTTGGGCGCGCTCGGCTCCTTGGTGCTGGACGGCGAGATTCGCGGCTATGGCGTCAATGGCGGCGGCACCCTGGCGTTGCAGGCGCGCAAGGTACAGATCGGCGAGAGCGCCACCGCGCCCGACGGCGGTACCGTGCAACTGTCGGGCGATTTCTTCAACAAGGGCTTCTCGGCCTATGACATTACCGGCAACGAAGGGCTGCTCGTCACGAATGGCACTCAGGTGGATGTCACTACGCCGGTCTACCGTTTGGGCGAGCAGACGCTGGCCGCGCCGAGTGGCAGCGACCCCGCCACGGCCTTGGAGCGCTGGACGCCGGCGCTCTACCAGGAAAACCCGACCCAAGGCGTTCTGACCCAGCGTCGCGGTGCCAGCCTCACGTTGACGGCCGGCTCCAAGGATTCCACCGCCGCACAACTGGCGACCACCGCCCTGACCGTGGGCCAGGGCGCGGTGATCAATGTCGATCCCGGCCAGGGCATCAACCTGCGCAGCGTCGGCCAGTTGACCCTCAACGGCAGCCTGAATGCCTGGGGCGGCAGTGTCAACCTGGGTGGCCTGAACCTGGCGCCGCAGGCCTGGGAACAGCCGATTGCCGCCGGTCATGACCGCTCGATCTGGGTGGGCGAGAACGCGCTGATCGACGTTGCAGCGCGCGCGGTCACGGCGGTGAGCAACCGAGGCAGCGTGTATGGCCAGGTCCTCAATGGCGGCAAGATCAGCATCGGTGGTGATATCAACCTGGCCACCGGCATTGCCAGCGCCGGCGATGTGTTTGTGGTGGTGCGCGAAGGCGCGCGCCTGGAGGCGTCCGGTGCCCAGGCGGTGCTGGATGTTCCAGGCCAGGGTCGTGTGCCGGTCGCCAGCAATGGCGGCAGCATCAGTTTTGCGTCCAACAATGGTCTGTACCTGGACGGCAGCTTTGTCGCGCGTGCCGGGGGCGCCGGCGCGGCGGGCGGCAGCTTGTCGCTGGCGCTGGAAAGCCCCTATTACGCGAAAAACGCGGTGAACGACCGGGTGCTCAAGGTGCGCGAGCTGGTACTCAGCCAGACCCATCAACCTGGCGCCTTACCGACCGGCGCCGGCCTGGAGTACGGTCACGGCCGTCTCGGTGTCGACCAGATCACCGCTGGCGGTTTCGACAACCTGGCCCTGCTCAGCAACGGCTTGCTGAGTTTCGACGGCGATGTGTCGTTGAACATGGGCCAAAGCCTGCGGTTGTACAGCGCCAGTTACAACCTCAGCGAGGGGGCGGCGGCCAATTCGCGGGTCAGCCTGTCGGCGCCTTACTTGCTGCTGGCCGGCATTCTTGCGCCTGCGCAAAGCAGTAAGGAAGCCTATGTGCGTGCGGTGCCGCTGCTGCCCAATCCGTCGCCGCTGACAACGGCGGCGCAGTTGCGTGCCAGCGCCAACTTGATCGATGTACGCGGCAATGTGGTGTTTGGCAACAAGAGCAACGTGCCGCTGGCGAATAACGCTCAGGTCGCGGTCGAGCGTCGCGGGTTCGACAATGTGCAACTGACCAGCCAAGGCGACCTGCGCTTCCTGGCCGGTGCCGATGCGAATGTGATCTCACAGGGCATCAGCACGCAACTGGTGACCAGCGGCGACATGACCCTGCGCGCCGCGCAGCTGTACCCCGCGACGGAAGTCGGGGCGCGCGTGCTGGCGGGGTTTCAGAACGAGAACTCGGGTTTTGACCCGACGCGCACATTGAGTATCGAACGCATCGGCGACGCCACAGCCGCTGTACCGTATTCGGCCTTCGGTCGCCTGCAACTGGGCGGTGCCAATATCCGCCAGGGCGGCGTGGTGCGTGCGCCACTGGGGCTGATCGAAGTCGGCATCCTGAAGTCGGGCAAGGTTGAACTGTTGCCGGGTAGCCTGACCTCCGTGAGTGGCAAGGGCCTGGTGCTGCCTTACGGCGGCACGGTGGATGGTCAGGTCTATATGTACAACGGCAAGAAAGTCACATTCGTTGGCCAGGGCGCAACGGATAACGGCGGTGGTTTGTATATCGGGATGGTATTGGGTGGGCAGTCGGTGGCGGTGCAGCCGGAAGCAACGGTGGATTTGTCCGGCGGTGGCGAATTACTCGGGGCTGGGTTCATTTCCGGACGTGGCGGTTCTACCGATGCGCGCTACAACCCCTTGGTGCAGTTCGGCGCCACCGGCGGGTTTGTACTGCCGGGGCTGGCCTCCAACCCGATCTATGCGATTGTGCCGGGCGTACAACCGGGCTATGCGCCCGTGGCGCCGGAAGGCGGCGCGGTCGACCCGCTGATTGGCCAGCAAATCACGATCGGCGGCGGCATGCCGGGGCTTGCGGCGGGCACCTATACCCTGATGCCGTCCACCTATGCCTTGATGCCCGGTGCATTCCGGGTGGAAATCAATGGCCTGGCCGGGTTTGGTGGTGAAGGTGCAACCCAGCAGATGCGCAATGGCTCATGGTCGACGGCGGGGCGTCTGTCCATCGCCAATACCGGCATCGGCAGTAGCCTGTCGAGCCAGGTGATCCTGACCTCCGCCGATACCTTACGCCGATACTCACAGTACAACGAAACCGGTTACGCCCAATTCGCCGTGGCTGATGCGGCCAGGCTTGGCGTGCCCCGTGCCCTGCTGCCAGTGGATGCCAAGACCTTGAAACTGGCTTTGCGTCCGGGAGCAGGTGCGCAGGCCTTTTCGTTCCAGGGCACCGGTCGCTTCGAGGCCGCTGACGGCGGTTACGGCGGCACAGTGGCGTTGGTCAACACAGAAGGGGGGATTGGAAGGGACATCGAAATCGTGGCGGCGGGCAAGGGCGCCAGCAGTGGTTTCGACGGTATCAGCGTGCACGCGCAAAGCTTGAATGCCCTGGGCGCTTCACGTCTGTTGATCGGCGGGATGACGGTGGTTAATTACGGCCAGGCCGGCAACTATATTAACGTCGCCAGCGGCAGTACCAGCTCCATTATTCTACGCGACGGTGCCAACCTGGCCGCGCCGGAAGTGCTGCTGCTGACCGGCATCGGAAGCATCGTTGTCGAGCAAGGTGCCTCGATCAACACCATTGGCCGTGGCAAGGCCAGTTATGACGCCCGTGACGGTTTTGTCTATAACGTGGGGAACATGCTGGCGGTGTCCAACGGTTTGCTCAACGTAGTCGCCGCGCCTTCATTGGGCGAAGTCATCAGTGGGGGCATCCAGTTAGGCGTGTGCAACAGCGCGCCCTGCAGCGGCCAGACAGCCCTGTATTCCGAAGGCAGCATCGTTACCTTGACCGACAGCTCCCTGCAGATGGGCGATGAGGTGCGCTATGGCACCCGCCACCTGAACCTGGGCGTGTCCAGCATCAACGTCGGCAGCCCCGAAGCCCTGGCCGCTGCAGCCGCCAACAATCGCCTGCCGGTGGGTATGACCCTCAACCAGCAAGTGCTGGAACGCCTGCTGCGCGGTGACACCCAATTCGGCGCCCCGGCGCTGGAAACCCTTCAACTGTCGGCGCGTGACAGCTTTAACTTCTACGGCACCACCACCCTGGACACTTATGACGCCGTGACCGGCAAGTCGTTGCTGAGCAACCTGATGCTGTCCACGCCGGCGATCTACGGCTCTGGCGGCTTGAACGACGTGGCGACTATCCACACCGCCAACCTGATCTGGCAAGGTGCCGTCGCGCCGCCTGTGGCGGCGGTGACCGGCGGTGCCGGTAGCGGCAGCGGGCGCCTGGACATCAATGCCGAGCGTATCGAATTCGGCTACGGGGATTTTGCCCAGCCGAGCACGACCAAGACCTTCGACCGCCTCGCCCTGGGCTTTGCCAACGTCAACCTCAATGCCAGTGAGCGCATCACCGCCAACCACAAGGGCAGCCTCTCGGTGTACCAGAGCCAGGGCGCGTTTGATGCGATCAAGGGCTTTGCCTACAGCGGCGGCAACCTGAATATCCTCACGCCGCTGATGACCGGAGAAGCCGGTTCGGTCAACCGTATTACCGCTGGTGGTGCAATTGATGTGAGCGCTTCGCAGGGCACGGTGGGCAAGGTGGACGGTATCGGCGGCGAGTTGTCGTTGCAGGGCGACAGCCTGCGCCTGGCCAGTGCCGTGGTACTGCCCAGCGGCAAGGTGACCTTGGGTGCCCGTGGCGATGTGGTGCTGACCGACGTCGCATCGATTGATGTGGCAGGCCGTGCCATCCCCTTCAACGACCTGACCAAGTACAGCGCGGGAGGTGAAGTGCTGCTGGAAAGCCGCGCAGGTAATGTGCTGCAGGCGGCCGGTTCGACCATCGACCTGTCGGCGCAGCACAACCAGGCGGGCCGGTTGCGCGCAGTGGCCGTGGACGGCGCGGCGGGCATCGTCGACCTGTCGGGCAAAATCGTCGCCGGCAGCAGCGGTTACTACGATGCTGGCGGCACGCTGGTGCCGTACCTGGCCGGTTCGGTTGAAATCCAGGCCCAGCGGCTGGCTGCCAGTGGCACCCTGAGCGACCAGTTCGCCGCGCTCAACCAGCGCCTCAATCAGGGCCAGGTCTATGGTGCGCGCAGCTTCCAGCTCAAGCAGGGCGACCTGACCATCGGCAACGACGTCAAGGCCAACAACGTCAACGTCTCGATCGACAACGGCAGCCTGCGCGTGACCGGCCTGGTAGATGCCAGCGGTGAGCGCGTGGGCAGCATCAACCTGGCCGCGAAAAACGGCCTGACCCTCGACGGCAGCGCCGTGCTGGACGCCCATGGCACGCAATTACGCGTGGACAGCTACGGCAAGATCATCGACTCGCCCAACCGCGCCATCGTGGTCCTCAGCTCTGGCCAAGGCCAGTTGACCCTGGCCAATGGCGCGCGCATCGACCTGCGCCATGGCACCGAGGCCGCGACCGGCAATGACGGGCGCAACCGTGGCACGCTGGAGCTCAATGCGCCGCGCGTGGGCGGCGATGACATCGCCATCGACGCCAGTGGGCCGTTGACTATCCAGGGCGCGCGTTCGATTGCGCTCAACGGCATGAGAACCTACGACGATGCCCCGACCAAAACCGATGAAACGCCCAATGGGCGCCCCTACCAAGTGATTGATCAGGACTACCTCACGAAAGTCGTCGATCCAGCAAATACGAATTTCATCAACGCCGCGCGTGTTAACAGCAACTTGCTGCAGAAGCTCGCCGGCTTGAACAACGCAACTTACGGTGATGTTTTCCATCTGCGTCCCGGCGTAGAGATCATCAGCAAAACCCCGGACGGCGACCTGGTGGTGCAGGGCGACCTGGACCTCTCCAGCTATCGCTACGCCAGCCTCAAATCAACGGCCAAGACCGAGTCCGGCAGCCTGACCCTGCGCGCCGGTGGCGACCTGAATATCTATGGCAGCATCAACGACGGTTTTGCCGCGCCACCGCCCACCGACGATGACAATGGCTGGGTGCTGCGCGCCGGTATCGACTACACCGGCGGCACCGTGGTGGTACCGGGCAGCGGCGTGACCCTGGAGATGGGCACCGTGTTCCCTGCGGGCGCTGCGCTTAATTTCGATGTACTGACCAACCCCCTGTTTCTGCCGGCGGGCACCCGATTGCCCGTCGCGGCTACGCTCAAACAACCGTTGGTACTCCCGGCGGGTACGGTGTTGGCGGCGGCTGTTCGGGATGCCTCGGGCAATGTGCTGTTCGCGGCGGGCACGTTGCTGACTCAGAGCCAGACCCTCGCCATCGGCAGTGTCCTGGATGCCGGCAGCCTGTTGAGCACGTCAGCCAGTGTCGACGGCTTGATCTGGCCCAAGGGCGTGCCATTGGCCACCAAGGTGACGCTGACCGCCAGCCGAGTGCTGCCCCGGGGCGCCCTGTTGCCGTCGGGGACAGACGTGAAGCTGCCGGGCGGCGTGGAGTCGGTGACGTTGCGTGACGCCGGCCACCCAGGCAAGAACTGGGCAATTGCACCCATGCTGGAGGAGGGTGCGCAGTCGTGGTCGATTCGCCTGGTTGCGGGGGCCGACACTGAGGCAGCCGACAGTCGCCTGCTGCAACCGCATCCGGTAAGCGGCAATCTGCGATTGGCGGACAGTCATTATGGTATGTACGGACAGGCAGCTGTGGTCTGGACCGAAGAGGGGTCCGTCGGCTGGTTTGGCGATGACAGCATGACGGGGCAGCCTATTGATTTTGCTGGTATTAACTACCCGGAGGTGTGTACTGATTTTCCTGAGTTCTGCTCCACGCAAGGCGATGCCTATACCCTGGTTTCGGGTAGCAGCACCCGCTTCAGCGTAATACGTACCGGTGCAGCGGATCTGGATCTGCTGGCCGCCGGTAACCTGAGCATGGAGTCGCTGTTCGGTGTCTACACTGCCGGCAGCGCATCCGCCGGCACCTCCGCCAACGCCCCCTATAATCTCAAGCGCGCCTTGGGTAGCAATGACAAGGTTCTCGGGGACGCAGGGGCGAACGAAAAGCTGGTCAATGGTGGCACTGACAGCCTGTACCGCGCGTGGTACCCGGAGATGGGTGGCAATTTGCTGGTTAAAGCGGGTGGCAACCTGACTGGCAATATCACCAGCCCGTCGCTGATTAGCATCGGGCGTCCGTTAGGCGATCTCGGTGTGGACTCAACCAACGTCGGCAACTGGTTGTGGCGTCAGGGCAATGGCCTCAGTGGCAGCCAGGCGCAAGCCACCGCCTGGTGGATCAATTTTGGTTCCTATGTGGCAAGCCAGCGGTCGGACCAGATGGTCGGGTTCACCGGGTTCGGCACCTTGGGTGGCGGCAACCTCAATGTTGATGTCGGCGGCGATGCAGGGATCATCAGCCCTGTGTCGCCAACAGCCCAGAACGTCAGCGCCCGCAGCCAAGGCCTGGTATTGGCCGTCGGCAGCACCGGCCGCGTCGCCACCGATGGCAGCGTCCAACTGACCGGTGGCGGCGATCTGAACCTGCGGGTCGGCGGAGCGTTAAACCCAGCCAGCCAGATCAACACAGACCACCTCAATGGCGCACTGGTGAATACGCGAGGGCATGTACAACTCACTGGCGGCGCTCTGGGTAGCCTGACGCTGCTGTATGGTAACCAGGCCAGCTACCAGAGCCCGAGCGAAGTGCGCGCCTACGATCCGCTGCGTTCCACGTCCGCCAGGGCGGCTGGTGGTTTGAGCCTGTTGCCGGGTGACGCTACTTTCAGTCTGGCCACCCGCGGTGACCTGGTGTTGCAGGATGTCGCCGACCCGGGCCGCGCGCCGCAAGTCAACGCGTTGGCCTACGCGAGCGGTGGCATCAACGGGATTGGACACAGCTGGTTCAGTCTGTGGACCGACCGCACGGCGGTGGACCTGTTTTCCGCCGGGGGCAACCTCACGCCCCTGACCCAGACGCTGGACACCGACATGGCAGCCGTCTATCCCGCCACCTTGCGCGCCGTCGCCGCCAGCGGCAGCCTGTATTACGGCCGTGCATCAAGCGGTGACCCAAGTACGGTGCCGCCGCTCAGGGCAATGGTGCTGGCGCCTTCGGCCAACGGGCAACTGGAACTGCTCGCCGGCGACTCGATCTACGGCGGCGACCTGCCCATCAGCCGCTCCAGCGCAGCCCCGCAAAGCCTGGCGACGATTTTGCACCCGGCGTTTCTCGGCTTCCTGAGCAATCAGATCCCGGTAAGCGGTAGCGGTAATCTGTCCAGCGATGGCAGCAAAGCCACCTTCATGGTTTCCCCGCTGTTTGCCTTTGGCCCCAACACGGTCAGTATGGCCTGGGGTGACGCCCTGGAACCTGCACGTTTCTATGCGCTGAGCGGGGACCTGCTGGGCGTCAACAGTGGGCGCGCCCTCACGATCACGGGAGCGGGTGACGCTCGGCTCGGGCAAACCTTTTACGAAGGCGCAGGCCCGGTGTGGATGCAGGCCGGGCGCGATATTGTCGGCAGCGGCACGCGCTTGAGTGGTGCCAGCGGTGGTGTCACGGACACGGGGCAATACACCTTCATCGGCAACCTGTTCGTACACAACAGCCCCACCGATATCTCCATCGCCAGCGCTGGCCGCGACATCCTCTACAGCAGCTTTAACGTTGCCGGCCCCGGTACCCTGGAACTGACGGCGGGGCGCAACATCCAGATGGAAGACAAAGTCGCTGTGAACAGCCTGGGTGCTGTGGCGGCGGGCGATAGCCGCCCTGGCGCAAGCATTGTCATGCAAGCTGGCATGGGCCCCAATGGCCCGGATTACCGCCGCTTTGTCGAGGCCTACCTGAACCCCGCCAACCTGGCGCAACCGGGTGAATCCCTGCAAGGCGCCAAGGTGGCCAAGACTTACGAAAACGAGCTGGTTACCTGGCTCACCGAACGCTTCGGCTTCGCCGGCGACAGCGAACAGGCCCGTACCTACTACGCTGAACTGCCCGCCGAACAACAACGGATCTTCGCCCGCGACGTGTACTTCGCCGAACTCAAGGCCGCCGGCCGTGAGTACAACCAGGACGGCAGTGTGCGCCAGGGCAGCTATGTGCGTGGTCGTGCCGCGATTGCCCGGTTGTTCCCCGAGACCGACGTGGCCGGCAACCCGATCACCTACAAAGGCGACATCACGATGTTCGGCGGCGCGGGCGTGCACACCAACTTCGGTGGCTCGATCCAGATGCTCACGCCGGGTGGCCGCCAGACGTTCGGCATCGAAGGCGCCGCACCGCCGTCCACGGCTGGGGTGATCACCCAGGGCGCTGGAGATATCCAGCTGTACTCCCTGGGCAGCATCCTGCTTGGCCAGAGCCGTATCATGACCACCTTCGGCGGCTCGATCATGGCCTGGACCGCTCAGGGTGACATCAACGCCGGTCGCGGCTCCAAGACCACCGTGGTGTACACGCCGCCCAAGCGCGTCTATGACAACTGGGGCAACGTGAGCCTGTCGCCGTCGGTGCCGAGCACAGGCGCGGGGATCGCCACGCTCAACCCTATCCCGGAAGTGCCGGCGGGGGATATCGACCTGATCGCACCGATGGGCACCATCGATGCGGGGGAGGCGGGCATTCGGGTGTCCGGCAACGTCAACATCGCCGCCTTGCGGGTGGTGAACGCGGCGAATATCCAGACCCAGGGCAAGTCGTCCGGGGTGCCGGTGTCGGCCACCGTCAATACCGGGGCCATGAGCTCGGCCAGCGCAGCGGGAGCGGCAGCGTCCCAGGCCGCAGAAGACGCGGCGCGCAGCCAGCAGGCGGCGGCAAAACAGGGCCGGCCGTCGATCATGACCGTGGAGGTGCTGAGCCTGGGCACCGAGCCGTTGCCGCGCGAGCCGGAGCCGCAGCAGAAAAACTCCAGCTACAACCCCAACAGCCCGGTGCAGGTGCTGGGCGCGGGGCCGCTGAGTGAACAGGCGCGGGCGCGGTTGACGGATGAGGAGCGCAAGCAAATCAGTTTGTAGAGCTTCAGAAGGACCTCTCGATGTACCGTTCGGGGCGATCAGTGATCGCCCCATTTTTTTTGGGGAAGCAGAAGGGCTGCGAGCTTATAGCCGAGCGGTATTGGGGGGGGACTCGGTTAAAACTGTAGGTGCGACGACTCTCTAACGGGTGCCCCGTGACTGGAATGTGGGAGGGGGCTTGCTCCCGATGGCGGCCTTTGGGCCGACCATTTGTTGGAGTTGGAATGAGTACATATCCATTGCTGCTGTAACGGCCACTTATGGTTTCGCTCTTACAGCCAGCCCTTTCAAGGTCTTTGATA
>JAEAMG010000659.1_pt1 | contig 36152 bp, 37 predicted proteins | sample 8958741 | NCBI WGS metagenome assembly JAEAMG01 (sample SAMN16933256, study PRJNA681125) | bioreactor sludge metagenome | isolation source: anaerobic bioreactor treating anionic surfactant - SDBS | place: India: Bengaluru | collected 2019-02-28 | reverse complement strand
TTTCGACTGCGCCGGAAGTGGGGCGAATTATAGACTTCCAGAATCTGCCGTCAACACTTAATTTGGTTTTTCTATCAAAGTGCCTACTAACCTTTAAATCCCTCTATATATAGAAGGTTAACCTCGTCATTTGAGCAATATATTGCTCAAATTCGAACAGTTAAGCATCATAGCGGCCCCTGCTTCTCGAATATGACCTCGGACGAACACCCCAATGACCACCTCCCCCCGCAGTCTGGCCTCGGCATTGTTTCCGGTCGGCCTGCTGTTGATCGCTATGGCCTCCATCCAGTCCGGGGCCTCACTGGCCAAGAGCATGTTCCCGATTGTCGGAGCACAAGGCACCACAACCCTGCGCCTGATCTTCGCCAGCGTGATCATGTTGCTCATATTGCGACCATGGCGCGCCAAGCTGACCGCAAAATCCCTGCGCACCGTGATCGTCTATGGCATGGCTCTGGGCGGCATGAACTTCCTCTTCTATATGTCCTTGCGTAGCGTTCCCTTGGGCATTGCCGTAGCCCTTGAATTCACCGGACCGCTCGCCGTCGCAATCTACGCGTCGCGCCGAGCGGTAGACTTCCTGTGGATAGCCCTCGCGATCGTCGGCCTACTCCTGTTGATTCCCACGGGGGAAGCCAGCAGCGGAATCGACCTGGTCGGCGCGGCCTATGCGTTGGGTGCGGGTGTTTGCTGGGCACTCTACATTCTGTTCGGACAAAAAGCGGGTAACGACAACGGCGTCCAGACCGCCGCCCTGGGCGTGATGATCGCGGCCCTGTTTGTTGCGCCCATCGGCATCGTCCATGCTGGCACCGCATTACTGACCCCAGCATTGATTCCGATCGCCATCGGTGTCGCGATTCTGTCCACTGCCCTGCCTTACACCCTGGAGATGGTCGCGCTGACACGCCTCCCCGCCCGCACCTTCGGAACGCTCATGAGCATTGAGCCTGCTTTCGGCGCACTTTCAGGACTTTTCTTCCTTCAGGAGCACTTATCCCTACCGCAATGGCTGGCCATAAGTTGCATTATCCTGGCCTCGGTAGGCGCGACACTGACCATGCGCAATGACTCAAAGCCGCTGGTTCCGGCGGATTGAATCATCTTTGAAAGTTGCTCTGGTATTTGCCACGTATTTAGGCCATGTTTAAACTGCAAACGAATGTCATTCATGGAGTTTTCGACAGGGACAGCGCGAACGCTACACTCGAGAGCGAGTAGAGCCGGCTTCGAACATTGCGAAGTGGCTATTAAGGATGGGAATGAAGCGAATTTTGATACTGTTAATGGTCGTGGCCATTGCTGGCTGTGCCGCGACTACCAAGACAGAAGTAAAACGCGGCAAAAAAGGGCTGCATATCAACTGTTCCGGCCTGTCTTCTTCCTGGGACCAGTGCTACACCAGTGCAACCAACTCTTGCGGCGCCAAGGGCTACCGGGTTATCGCCAAGTCAGGTGACAACTCCGAGGAGCCAGGGGACTACCCCTTCGGCCTCAACCCTGCCGGCTACACCAGCCGCAGCATGATCGTCATCTGTAAGTGATCCCCCCGAGCAGTCAGCCGCGACTGCTCATATAAATGCCTGCCCCCCCCTTCGCGGCGCTGCAACTAAATTATTGCAGCTCGTGATCTGTTCTACGACGATTCGCAACGAGTCAAATAGCCGTCGTGCGCACCTGCAACCACTGCAACGCAGCGCCGCTGAGCAGCGGGCTCAGGCGTTCACGCACCTGGGCGTGATACGCGTTGAACCACTCGCGCTCATCCGCTGTGAGCAGCGACGGCTCCAGGCAACGGGTGTCGATCGGGCACAAGGTCAAGGTTTCAAACGAGAGGAACTCACCAAACTCGGTCTTGCCTGCTTCGCGGTTCAATACCAGGTTCTCGATACGCACACCCCAACGTCCAGGGCGGTAGGTGCCCGGTTCGATCGAAGTGATCATCCCCGGCTGCATCGCGGTTTGCGGCGCGGTGGCGGCCTGGTAGGCGATCACTTGTGGACCTTCATGCACATTGAGGAAATACCCTACTCCGTGCCCGGTACCGTGGCCGTAGTCCACGCCTTCAGCCCAGATCGGCGCGCGGGCAATGGAATCCAGCAGCGGCGATAGAATGCCTTTGGGAAAGTGTGCACGGGACAGGGCAATCACGCCCTTCAGCACACGGGTGCAGTCACGTTTCTGTTCCTCGCTCGGCGTACCGATAGGCACCATCCGTGTGATATCCGTGGTGCCCCCCAGGTACTGGCCGCCCGAGTCGATCAGCAGCAAGCCATCGCCCTCGATCACCGCATGCTCTTCTTCAGTGGCATGGTAATGCGGCATGGCCCCGTTGGCATTGAATGCCGCGATGGTATTGAAACTCAGCGACACATAATCGGGGCGACGGGTGCGCGCAGCCGTCAGGTGTTCATCGATGGTCAATTCAGTGATGCGCTCACGACCGAGCGCACTGTCCAGCCAGGCGAAGAATTCGCACAGGGCCGCGCCGTCCTGCTCCATGGCTCGGCGGATATGCTCCGCGTCCGCCAGGCTCTTGCGGGATTTGGCCAGTGTGGTCGGGTTAAGCCCTTCGATCAGCTTGACGCCAGCATCCAGGTTTTCCAGCAAACCGGCAGTAACGCGGGCGGGGTCAACGTACAAGCTGGCACCCGATGGCACCGCACGCAGCGCATCCGCCACGTCGCTGTAGTCGCGCAACGTCACGCCATCCTGCGCAAGCACCGCGCGCAAGTCTGAATCAACTTTACTCAGCGCCACAAACAAAGTGGCCTGTTGTTGATTGATCAATGCAAACGAAACAAACACCGGATTAAACGAGACATCGCCGCCGCGCAGGTTGAACAGCCAGGCGATGTCATCCAGGGTGGCGATGAAGTGCCAGTCGGCGCCCTTCTCCTTCAAACTGGCGCGCAGTGCGGCAAGTTTATCGCCACGGCTGACGGTCGCTTGCGGTGGCAGATGCTGATAGATCGGCTGGCTCGGCAGGCTCGGACGGTTTTTCCAAACAGCATCGAGTACGTCGATATCGGTACGCAGGCGCGCGCCGCGCTCTGCCAGCTTGGCGCCCAAGGTGCGCGCCGAAGCGACAGCCATCACCGCACCGTCCACCGCCACCACGCCACCTTCCGGCGTCTGCTCGGCCAGCCACTCCAGCGGCCCGGGCTGGCCCGGTTGCAGCTTGACCAATTCAATGCCACTGCCCTTGAGCTCCTTGGTCGCCTGTTCCCAGTAACGGCTATCGGCCCAGACACCGGCGAAATCCGCAGTGACAATCAGCGTGCCTACCGAGCCATGGAACCCCGACAACCATTGACGCCCCTGCCAGTAACCCGGCAAATATTCGGACAAATGCGGGTCAGCCGATGGCACCAGCAGGGCGTGAATGCCCTCGCGGCTCATCAGTTCGCGGGTGTGCGCCAGGCGCTGGGGAACCGTTCCATGGGTCAAGGGCTGCGTACTCATTGTGTCTCCTGCTAACCACTAATAATTGTTATGTAAAAATCAGACGGCCCAGAACGCCGGTGCGCTGGCCAGTGCGGCCTTGATCAATTGCACGGCCTGGTCGATGTCCTGCTCGGTGGTAAACCGGCCCAGGCTCAAGCGTATGGTGCGGCCGGCAGAACGTGCGTCAAGGCCCAACGCAAGCAGCACGTGGGAAGGCGCATTGCTGGCGGAGTTACATGCCGAGGTCGCCGAAAAGGCGATGCCCGCACTCAACGCAGCAGTGTCAAATTCACCTTCGCTGAACGTAAGGCTGAGGGTGTGAGGAATGCGCTGCGCAGGGCTGCCATTGAGGCGCACGCCACCGAGCGTATCCAACTGCTCCAGCAGGCGCTGACGCAAGGCCACAATGACGGCCTTCTCCTGCGCAAAAGACGCCGCTGCCAGGGCGAATGCCGCGCCCATGCCCGCAATCTGATGGGTGGCCAGGGTACCGGAGCGCAAGCCCCCCTCGTGACCGCCGCCATGAATCTGTGCCAACACTTTCTGTTGCGCCCGGGGTCCGACATACAGCGCGCCAATACCCTTGGGGCCATACAGCTTGTGCGCGGAAAACGACATCAAATCCACCGGCCACTGCGCCAGGTCGATCGCCACCTTGCCCGCGCCCTGCGCCGCGTCGACATGCAACAACGCGCCATGTTCACGGACGCGCGCGCCGATGGCCGGGATGTCATTGAGGGTGCCCAGCTCGTTATTCACCAGCATCAGCGACACCAGAAAGGTGTCTTCACGCAATGCCTCGCTGACGGCGTCGGCGCTGATCAGCCCGTCGGCGTCCGGCACCAGGTAAGTCACGGCCACACCGGCTTCCTGCAACTGCCGCGCGGTATCCAGCGTGGCCTTGTGTTCGATCTGGCTGGTGATGATATGCCCGCCCGCCACACCACGCGCCTGGGCAACGCCCTTGATCGCGAGGTTGTTGGATTCAGTGGCGCCTGAGGTCCAGACGATCTGTTCAGGCTGTGCGCCCACCAACTCGGCCACCTGGCGACGCGCCTGTTCAACCGCTTGCCGGGCCGCTTGGCCGAACGCGTGGGAACTGGACGCGGGGTTACCGAAATTGGCGTTGAAGCCCAGACACTCGACCATCACCTGGATGACGCGCTCGTCCACCGGGGTGGTGGCGGCGTAGTCGAAATACAGCGGACGTTTATTCATGACAGTTAAGACTCGCAGAGCAGGTTCCCGAGAGCAGCGTCTCAGGGGCATCGGCCGGAACAGAGGTCGTCAGGTTTACCGGATCAAATGCCATTAAAGAAGGACAACTTTAAGTAAATGTGCGTAGGAACGCTCCTGAAATTCAGCTTAACAGGCTGAAGTCGTGCCATGGCAAACAAAAAGCCCGAGGTTCCTTTAAGGGAAGCCTCGGGCTTTTTGCTGCGCAGTGCCGACTCAACTGGGACGACCATGCAAAACCACGTTGCGCTCGGCGTTCATTTCGCCCTGGCGATCAAACCCGAAGGGCTTCTGTGGCTGGCCGGTCAGTGCAGCGCGCTGCTGTTGATATTCATCAAACGACAAGCCTCGACGGCTCAGCGCTTCCAGGGCCAGTTGCTTGCTCTCTTCGGCCGTGTAGGGACGCAATTCGGGCGATGGATGGCTCGCACAGCCGGCGAGTACGGCGCTGACAATCAATAAGCAAACAGCGAGAAATCGGTTCATGGCGGTAGCCCTGCAAAGAAGGTTTCGAGTCAATGAACACAGGCTACTCCCGACCTTGCACGGTGAAAAATCACCGTCCGTGATAGTCGCTATCAACCGCCGACGCCCCCTCTATAGCGAGCCCCATATATTTCTTTATGATCTATAAATATGGAAATACGTTCATTTACGGAATAAATGTAACCCTCTATAAATGGCTTACACCGAACCCGCACTGTTCGCCACGCAACTGTTTACCAGGCAACAGCCATTCAACAAATCACCAGTCAGACAACAGCAGCATTTTTCAGCAGTGCACCTGCAACCCACGCCGATCAAGGCCTGCACCCGTTGGTACAGCTCTTGCTCAACACGTTGCACTCCACTTGCTATGAACCACTGTTGATAAAGGAACTGTTCATGACCCGTCCCCTGAATGTCGTTGCCCTCTCCGGCGGAACCTGGCGCCCGTCCCGTACCCTCGTGCTGACCCAAGCCGTAGTGGCTGAACTGGCGACTTTGCTGCCGATCCAGACCACCCTGATCGAATTGGGCGACATTGCCCGGCCCCTGGGTGGTGCACTGTCACGCGATGAGTTGCCCGCCGAGGTCGAGGCTCAACTGCTGGCCATCGAACAGGCCGACCTGCTGATCGTCGCCGCACCGGTCTATCGCGGGTCCTACCCCGGCCTGCTCAAGCACCTGTTCGACCTGGTTGGCCTCAACGCCCTGATCGACACACCTGTATTGCTCGCAGCCACCGGCGGCAGCGAACGCCACGCGCTGGTTCTCGACCATCAACTGCGTCCGCTGTTCAGCTTCTTCCAGGCCCTGACCCTGCCGATCGGCGTGTACGCCACCGAGGCCGATTTCACCGACTACCAAATAACCAGTGAGCCCCTGAAGGGCCGTATACGCCTTGCGGCAGAACGCGCAGCTCCGTTGTTTGCTGCGCACTCCCCCTCTCTGCTGAAAATCGCTTAAGGATTGGTCATGGATGTTTTCTGGTTTCTGCCGACACATGGCGACGGTCATTACCTGGGCACCACCCAAGGTGCACGGCCGGTCACCCTCAATTATCTGAAGCAAGTCGCGCAGGCGGCTGACAGCCTGGGTTACTACGGCGTGTTGATTCCTACCGGCCGCTCGTGCGAAGACTCCTGGGTCATCGCCTCGGCGCTGGTGCCGCTGACCGAACGCCTGCGTTACCTGGTGGCGATTCGTCCGGGCATCATCTCGCCGACCGTTTCTGCCCGCATGGCGGCGACCCTGGATCGCCTGTCCAACGGCCGCTTGCTGATCAATGTGGTCACCGGCGGCGATCCCGACGAGAACCGCGGCGACGGCAGCTTCCTCGACCACAGCGAACGCTACGAAGTCTCCGACGAATTCCTACAAATCTGGCGCCGCGTGTTGCAGGGCGAGTCAGTGGATTTCGAAGGCAAACACCTGCGTGTGCAGAACGCCAAGGCGCTTTACCCGCCGGTGCAAAAGCCTTATCCACCGCTGTACTTCGGCGGTTCCTCCGATGCCGCGCACGACCTCGCCGCCGAACAGGTGGATGTATACCTGACCTGGGGCGAGCCGCCGGCCGCCGTCGCCGAAAAACTCGCGGATGTGCGTGAACGCGCTGCCCGTCACGGCCGTACGGTGAAGTTCGGCATCCGTCTGCATGTGATCGTGCGCGAGACCGAAGAGGACGCGTGGAAAGCCGCCGACAAGCTGATCGAGCACATCAGCGACGACACCATCGCCGCCGCACAAAAATCCTTTTCGCGCTTTGATTCCGAAGGCCAGCGGCGCATGGCGGCCTTGCATGACGGGCGCCGTGACAACCTGGAAATCGCCCCCAACCTGTGGGCCGGTGTCGGCCTGGTGCGCGGCGGTGCCGGTACCGCACTGGTGGGCAACCCACAGCAAGTGGCCGAACGCATCAAGGAATACGCCGACCTGGGCATCGAGAGCTTCATCTTCTCCGGCTACCCGCATCTGGAAGAAGCCTATCGCTTTGCCGAGCTGGTGTTCCCGCTGCTGCCGGAACCCTATGCCAGCCTGGCCGGACGTGGCATCACCAACCTCACTGGCCCGTTCGGCGAAATGATTGCCAACGATGTTCTGCCAGCCAAGGCCTGATCGGCGCAGCGGCGGGAGCGGCGTTGGTCGTTCCCGCTTATAAAGAGGAAACCCCGTGACAGCCAAACCCCATAGCGTCCTGCCATCACCGTTGCAGACCGCCAGACTGCTGGCCGCCGAATTCGCCCTCACCGCCGTCGAACGCGACGAGCGCGGTGGCACCCCCAAGACCGAACGTGACGCCCTGCGCCAAAGCGGCCTGCTGGCCCTGAGCATTCCCACTCAATACGGCGGCCTCGGAGCACGCTGGAGTGACACCCTGGCCATCGTGCGCGAGTTCGCCAAGGTCGACAGCTCCATTGCCCACGTCTTCGGCTTTCATCACCTGATGCTCGCCACCGTGCGCCTGTTCTCGCGCCCGGACCAATGGCAACCCTGGTTCGAACAGACCGCGCGCAAAAACTGGTTCTGGGGCAACGCCCTCAACCCGTTGGACATACGCACGGTGGTCAAGGACTTCGGCGGCTGGCGCGAGTTCTCGGGCAAAAAGAGCTTCTGCTCCGGCGCCAGCGACTCGGAAATGCTGATTGCCTCGGCGGTGGATGAAAGCGCCGGCGGCAAGCTGCTGATCGCCGCCATCCCCAGCGGACGCAGTGGCATCACCCTGCACAACGACTGGAACAATATCGGCCAGCGCCAGACCGACAGCGGCAGCGCCAGCTTCGAACGGGTGCGCGTCGAGGAGTCGGAATTGCTGCTCGACCCGGGCCCGCTGAGCACGCCTTTTGCCTGCCTGCGCCCGCTGATCGCCCAGCTGACCTTCACCCATATGTTCCTCGGCATCGCCGAAGGCGCCTTCGAAGAAGCGCGCAACTACACGCTCACCGAAACCCGTTCCTGGCACAAATCCTCAGCCGAAGACGTGCGCCAGGACCCTTACGTGCTGCATCACTACGGCGAATTCTGGGTGGCCCTGGAGGGTGTGCGCCTGTTGGTGGAACGCGCGGCTGAGCTGCTCGACCAGGCGTGGGCAAAAGGCCCCAACCTCAGCGAAAACGAACGCGGCCAACTGGCCATCGCCATCGCTACCGCCAAGGTCGCCGCCACCCGCCAAGGCCTTGACCTGTGCAGCCGCCTGTTTGAAGTCACCGGCGCGCGCTCCACCCACGCGTCCCTGCGCCTGGATCGCCATTGGCGCAACCTGCGCACACAAACCCTGCACGACCCGGTGGATTACAAGCTCCACGAACTGGGGGACTGGGCGTTGAACCAATCCCTGCCGATTCCGACGTTCTACTCATAAAAAGAGGTGCCCATGCAGCTTTTAACCTTACCGCCCTCGCCCGCCCTCGCGACGTCGATCCGCGCCACGGCCCAGGTCTTCGAAGACCCGAAATCCAAGGCGCTGCTCGACCATATCCAGCAAGTGGCGCCCAGCGAAGCCAGCGTGCTGATCATCGGCGAGACCGGGACCGGTAAAGAGCTGGTGGCGCGCCATATCCACAACCTCAGTGCGCGGCGTAACCGGCCGTTCGTGGCGGTGAACTGCGGGGCGTTCTCCGAATCCCTGGTGGAAGCCGAGCTGTTCGGCCATGAAAAAGGCGCGTTTACCGGCGCCCTGAGTGCCAAGGCCGGCTGGTTCGAAGAGGCGGACGGTGGAACCTTGTTCCTCGATGAAATCGGCGATTTGCCAATGCCCATCCAGGTCAAGCTGCTGCGCGTCCTACAGGAGCGCGAAGTGGTGCGCCTGGGCTCGCGTAAGAGCATTGCGATTGATGTGCGTGTACTGGCCGCGACCAACGTGCAACTGGAAAAGGCCATCAACGCCGGGCATTTCCGCGAAGACCTCTACTACCGCCTCGACGTGGTCAGCCTCGAGCTCAGCCCGCTGCGCGAGCGCCCCGGCGATATCCTGCCGCTGACCCGACACTTTATCGAAGCCTACAGCCAGCGCCTGGGCTACGGCCCGATCACCATCAGCCGCGAGGCCGAACACAAGCTCAAAAGCTACAGCTGGCCGGGCAATATCCGCGAGCTGGAAAACGTGATTCACCACACCCTGCTGATCTGCCGTAACGGCGTGATCGAACGCGACGACCTGCGCCTGTCGAACATGCGCATCGAGCGCCAGGACGACAGCCAGCACGGCACCGACAACAGCGCCGAGGCCTTGCTGGAGCGCGCGTTTCAAAAGCTGTTCGAAGAACAGGCCGGCGCCCTGCATGAAAAGGTCGAAGACGCGCTATTGCGCGCCGCCTACCGTTTCAGCCATTACAACCAGGTGCACACCGCCAACCTGCTGGGCCTGAGTCGCAACGTCACGCGCACGCGCCTGATCAAGATCGGCGAGTTGGCGGTGAACAAGCGCCGGCCGGGGGAAAACGTGCAGGGCGAACGCATGCTGCACCTATCCATTTAGCCGGCAGTGCAATGCGTTGTCACGGCTGCGCTCGAAACTGCGCAGCACCTGGAACGAACCAAAGGTCACGGCCGTCGCCTGGTGGGCGCGGATCAGCGTCCAGAAATCTTCCTCGCCGTGCTCAAAGCATTGGAACGCCGCTTCGCCGTCCTCGCGGGAGCGCCATTGCAGGTAATTGAGCACCCGCCGCCCGTCTTCGCTGACCTGCACACTCGCATTGATAAAGCCGCCATGGTCCTGGGCCAGGCGTTCGCTTTGGGTCGACAAGGCCGCCACCAGCGCCACTTGTTGCTGGGGTTCGATGTGAAACTCGATCAGTTGAGTGAAACTGCGATTTTTCTCTGATACCTGCATGAACACTCTCCTTTATCTGTAGGCAAAATCTTGCGAGTCGATACCATGCAGGGTAAAACCTCTAGTTAAGTCAAGGTCAAGCATTTAATCGGGGGTTTCATGGTTACCAAGGAGCTCACCGTCGGCCAACTGGCGGCCCGCAGCGGCGTGGCCGTTACGGCCCTGCACTTCTACGAAGCCAAGGGGCTGATCAAGAGTCAGCGCAATGCCGGCAATCAACGGCGCTATCCAAGGGATGTACTGCGCCGGGTGGTGGTGATCAAGATCGCCCAGCGCCTGGGGATTCCGTTGGCGACGATTGGCGAGGCGTTGCAGACGCTGCCGGATGGGCGCACGCCCAACGCTCAGGATTGGGAGCGTTTGTCGGCGCTGTGGCGGGAAGACCTGGATGAACGCATCAATAAGCTGATACTGCTGCGGGACAAGCTCAATGGCTGCATTGGTTGTGGGTGCTTGTCGCTGGACGCGTGCCCGTTGCGCAACCCGGATGACCAACTCGGTGAGCGCGGGTCGGGGGCTCAATTGCTCGAGCCCAGCTGAAAGCCCCCTCGTCGGTGCCGGCAGAGCCCTTGATTGGCGTGACCTATAGTGAAAAGGCCGGGCCTCCACAACCACAATCAAGGAGAACGATATGAGCGTTAAACCTATCCCCGAGGGTTATCACAGCATCACGCCTTATCTGGGTATCGACAGAGCCGCCGATGCTATCGAATTTTACAAAAAAGCCTTTGGCGCCACGCAGGTCATGCGCCTGGAGATGCCTGACGGCAAGGTCGGCCATGCCGAGCTGCGCATAGGCGACTCGGCGATCATGCTGGGCTCGCCGTGCGATGAAATGGCCCTGCGCAATCCAGATGAACACACCAGTGTCGGATTGCACCTGTATGTCAACGACGTCGACGCACAATTCAAACAAGCCGTTGCAGCAGGTGCCACCGTGGTATCCGAGCCGAAGGATCAGTTCTACGGCGACCGCTCCGCGAGCGTGAAGGATCCGTTCGGCCACCTCTGGTTCCTCGCCAGCCGCAAGGAAGACCTCACCGAAGCGCAGATCCGCGAGCGCGCCGAGGCGATGTTCAAGCAAGGCTGAGCATCGGAGCCGGTTCGCCGGCTCCCGTCCACGCCTTCGCCCTTGCCCTCAACGCCGAGTGATTCCAGGATGCAGGCACTCATCACAAGGAGTCATTCCATGTTCGCCGGATTCCAGAAAGACCAGTGCCACGTCAATGGCGTGGACATCAGCTACCGCAAAGGCGGTACAGGTCCCGGCCTGCTCCTGCTGCACGGGCACCCGCAAACCCACGTCATCTGGCACAAAGTCGCCGAACAGTTAGCCGAACACTTCACCGTGGTCGCCGCCGACCTGCGCGGTTATGGCGACAGCAGCAAGCCGCCGGCCACTGACCATCACGCCAACTATTCAAAGCGGGAAATGGCCCGCGACGGCGTCGAACTGATGCAAGCCCTGGGCTTCGCGCAGTTCTCCGTACTGGCCCACGACCGTGGCGCCCGCGTCGCCCATCGCCTGGCCCTGGACCATCCGCAGGCAGTGCAGCGCATGGTCCTGCTGGATATTGCGCCGACCCTGGCGATGTATGCGCAGACCGACGAAGCCTTCGCCCGCGCCTACTGGCACTGGTTCTTCCTGATCCGCCCGGCACCGCTGCCCGAAGCGCTGATCGAGAGCAACCCGGAACTCTACCTGCGCAGTGTGATGGGCAGTCGCAGCGCCGGGCTCAAGCCGTTCACCGATGAGGCTTTCGCTGAGTACCTGCGTTGCCTGACGCTACCGGGCAGCGCCGCCGGCATCTGTGAAGACTACCGCGCCTCCGCGGGCATCGACCTTGAGTACGACCAGGCGGATATCGACGCCGGCAATCACCTGAACCTGCCCCTGCTGGTGATGTGGGGCGCCGAAGGCACCGTCGGCCGCTGTTTCGAACCGCTTAAGGAATGGCAGAAAGTCGCCACCGACGTACGTGGCAAGTCCCTGCCGGCCGGCCATTACATTGCCGAAGAAGCCCCTGAGTTGCTGCTGGACGAAGTGCTGGCCTTCCTGCGCTGAACCAGTGATGTTGCAAATGGTCATGCGCGCCTCGACGCTCAGTGCATCGAGGGTGGAGTCGCGAAACTCGATGGCATAGCCGGTCGCTCCCGACGCGCCGATCTTGCCGATCAGCGCCATGATCACGTCCTTGGAGGTCAACCCCTTGGCCAGCGCGCCGCCCACGCTCACCCGCCGGGTTTTCAGGCGCTAATGGCGCCTGGGTGATGGCTTGGAGCATGTTTCGCGTTCAATCGAGACGTAAATACCCCCTGAATGTGAACCTGAAACATTTTCTTTCATATCCACCTTGGGGATTTCTCATTCTCATCCGTCTTAATTTAGATACAGCCTGTCGCGTCAGCAAAAGCTACGACTGGCCTTTTTCGGGCCTCTTTCGCCCTCCTCTGATCAAGACCCTCATTCACATGTCGAAGAAGTCACGCTCAAAACTCTGGTTTCTCGTGCATAGCTGGCTGGCCTTGCCCATCTGGTTCTTTGTACTGATTGTCTGCGTCACCGGCACCCTGGCGGTGGTCAGCCAGGAAATCGTGTGGCTGGCCAACCCGGATATCCGTGCGAGCAAGCCGTCGGGTGATGCCGAGCCGCTGAGCTACGACCAGGTGATCAGCGCCATCAAGCGTGCCGAACCCCAGGTAATCGTGCAGTCTCTCAGTCGTCCGGACGAATCGCACTTTGCCCTGAGTGTCGGCCTCAGCTACCCCGACGGTCGCTCGGTAGAGGTCTACGTCAACCCGTACACCGGAGCGATCCAGGGCATCAGCCCGTCGTTCGACTTCCGTCAGTTCACCCGCGCCCTGCATGGCTGGTGGCTGGTGCCGTTTACCAATGGCTTCAGCTGGGGCTGGTACCTGGTGTCGCTGCTCGGTTTGCCGTTGCTGGCCTCACTGGTCACCGGGCTGGTGGTGTACAAGCGCTTCTGGAAAGGCTTTTTCAAGCCGACCCTACGTATCCGCCACGGCGCGCGGATTTTCTGGGGCGACTTCCACCGCCTGAGCGGTATCTGGTCGATCTGGTTTATTGCGGTGATTTCCATCACCGGCACCTGGTTCCTGATCCAGGCAATCCTGGGTGACAACCAGATCTCCATCTCCAGCGAGCCCATCGTCCCGGTGATCGCCCGCGAAAAAGTCCCAACCTCAGCCCCGGGCGTGCCTGCACCGATGATTCCCGTGGATGAGGCGATCGCGATCGCCACCCAACGTATCCCGGGCTTGGAGGCGAGTTTCGTGAGCCTGCCGCTCAATGCCTACAGTCACCTGCAAATCGGCGGGCGGGGCTGGTACCCACTGATGTTCCAGACTGCGCAGATCAACCCGTATGACGGTGAAATCGCCTCGTCGCACCTGCTGTCCGACCGCACCAAGCTGGAGTTCGTCACCGAATCCATGCGCCCCCTGCACACCGGCGACTTCGGTGGCATCTGGATCAAGCTGATCTGGGCGTTCTTCGGCCTGGTGCTGAGCATGATGGTCCTGAGCGGCTTGCTGATCTGGACCAAGCGCACTGCCCTGGCCACCCTCAACGCCCTCAAGCGCGAAGCCAAGACGCAACGTGCGCCGGCGCCCATCCCGGCCATGCAGGCTGAAACCTCGGAGGCCAACCGATGAGCAAGGTCGCTACCGCTACACCGCCTTCGCCGTTGCGGGCCTTCTGGCTGAAATGGCGTTTCCACATCAATGTCCTGCTGTTGCTGGTACCGCTGGGCTTCATGCCCAAGTACTTCGCCGATGCCGCGCTGTTTCGCGGTGACACCGGTATCGGCGAGCGTGTGGCCGGCGACGTGCAGGTCGGCCCCTGGAGCCTCACGCTGGCCGAATTCCGCAACGAAGGCCCACGCCCCAACCCGGCCGGCCCGATGAAGTTCTTCAACGCCGCGCTCTGCGACACCTGCGCCGACCAGGTCAAGGCCACGTACCTGCGTATCGGCAAACCGCGCAGCCTGCGTGCCGCCGGGGTGATTTTCTTCGGCACCCCGTACCGCATGGGTGCCGGCCTGCCCGTGCCGGAACGCACACCCGTCGACGCCGAACTGTGGGTCACCATGGAAGGCTGGGACGGCACCATGCACCAGGGTTCCATCCCGCTGAGCCAGGCCTCGCCAGCCACCATTGCCTGGCTGAACAAGCAAGGAGTTAAACCATGACGTTCAAGCGCCTGTCCCGCGCCGCGCTGTTGCTGTGCGCCGGTTTCAGTACTACAGCCTTCGCCCACAACCCGATGTGCGAATGCAAGGAAATCCCCGGCGAGCAGATCCAGTGCAAAGGCGGTTTCTCCGATGGCAGCGGCGCCCCCGGCGTGACCCTGGATGTGATCGGCTACGACGAAACCATCCTGCTGCCCGGCAAGCTTGGCCAGGACTCGACCCTGACCTTCAAGAAGCCCGCGTCCGAGTTCTATGTGCTGTTTGATGCCGGCCCCGGTCACGTGGTGGAAATCGACCAAGCGGATATCCCGGCTCAATGAGTACCACACAGGTTGTACGCCCCGCCGGTGCCGGCCACGAAACCCTCTACGTCCTGCTGCTGTGCCTGATCATCCTCGCGGTGGCGGGAACCGTGGTGGCGCTGCACGGTGAATCCCAGGCCGTCGCGGCGGTGCCCAGCCATCAACTGGATGCCCGCCGCGACCTGAGCGCCGCCGAACAAGGCATCTACGCCGACCTGCGGGTAACGCTGGATGAAATCCACTTGCTGCAGCAAGAGCAAAGCGCCCTGCCTGGCCCCGAGCAACTGGCCGAAGAAGGCTTTGCGCCGTTTGCCCACGACGCCAGTTCGGTCAGCCGCGGCGACCATCGCTGGCAGCTGCTGGCGAGTTCGGCCTACTTGGGACTGAGCCAGGCGCCAACCACCAGTGGCTCGCTGCTCATGCGCGTGCAAGGCGCCGAGCCGGACATCTGGCTCAACCGCAGCAAAGACCTGGCCGCCCCCACCGACCTCACTGACCAGGCGCTGATCGCAGCCGGCTGGCAGCAGGTGGTCGCGCAATTCGATGCTGGCGTCACCCGCCAGCACCGTCACTGAACGAGAAGACCGATTGCCCATGTCTATTTCATCTCCCCTGTTGCGCGTGTTTCTGGTTGGCCTGTTCAGCCTGATACTCGCTCCCCTCGCCCATGCTGAGGCGGCCAAACGCCTGCGTATCGGCATCACCCTGCACCCGTATTACAGCTACGTGGCCAATATCGTCGGCGACAAGGCCGAAGTGGTGCCGCTGATCCCGGCCGGTTTCAACCCCCACGCCTATGAGCCACGCGCCGAAGACATCAAGCGCATCGGCACCCTGGATGTGATCGTGCTCAACGGCGTCGGCCATGACGATTTCGCCGACCGCATGATCGCCACCAGCGAGCGCCCGGACATCCCGGTGATCGAAGCCAACGCCAATGTGCCGCTGCTGGCGGCCACCGGTAACGCCGCGCGCGGTGCCGGCAAGGTGGTCAACCCGCACACGTTCCTGTCGATCAGTGCATCGATTGCCCAGGTCAACAACATCGCCCGCGAGCTGGGCAAGCTCGACCCGGACAACGCCAAGACCTACACCCAGAACGCCCGCGCCTACGGCAAACGCCTGCGGCAGATGCGTGCCGATGCCCTGGCCAAGTTGACCAGCGCGCCCAACCCGGACCTGCGCGTCGCCACCGTGCACGCGGCCTACGATTACCTGCTGCGCGAGTTCGGCCTGGAAGTCACGGCCGTGGTCGAACCGGCCCACGGGATCGAGCCAAGCCCCAGCCAGTTGAAGAAGACCATCGACGAACTGCGCGCCCTGGACGTCAAAGTGATCTTCTCGGAGATGGATTTCCCGTCCACTTACGTCGACACCATCCAGCGTGAATCCGGGGTCAAGCTGTACCCGCTGTCGCATATTTCCTACGGTGAATACAGCGCTGAAAAATACGAAGTGGAAATGACCGGCAACCTCAACACCGTGGTGCGGGCGATCCAGGAGTCCGGGGCATGACCGCAGCGCAACAACTTAAAGTCGCCAGCGTCGGCCCGACCCTCGACTTCGACAAGGTGTCCCTGACCCTGGGCCGCACCGTGATCCTCGACGGCGTGAGCTTCCAGGTGCAACCGGGCAGCATCCATGCGCTGGTGGGCCCGAATGGCGGCGGCAAAAGCTCGCTGATCAAGACCCTGCTGGGGCAAACACCGCACCAGGGTCAGCTGAGCCTGCAATGGCCGGGCACACCCGGCACCATCGGATATGTGCCCCAGGCGCTGGAGTTCGACCGGGGCTTGCCGATGACTGTCGACGATTTCATGGCCGCCATGTGCCAGCGACGCCCGGCGTTTCTGGGTTTGTCCAAACACTACGCCGCCGCGATTGGCGAGGCGCTGGAACGGGTCGGCATGCAGGACAAACGCAAGCGCCGCATGGGCGCGCTGTCCGGCGGTGAGCGCCAGCGTGTGTTGTTGGCCCAAGGGTTGATTCCGGCACCGCAGCTGCTGGTACTCGATGAACCGATGTCGGCCCTCGATGAGGCCGGCATCCAGGTGTTCGAACGCTTGCTCAATGACTGGCGCCTGGCCGGGATCACCGTGCTGTGGATCGAGCACGACCTGGAAGCCGTGGGCCGCCTGGCAGACCGCGTTACCGGCCTGAACCGCCGCCTGCTGTTCGACGCTACGCCGAAAGAGGCGCTGACCCCGGACCGCCTGCTGACCCTGTTCTCTACCCACCCTCGGAGCCCGGCGCCATGAGTTATGAAGCGTTTCGCCTGATGGTCCAGGGCTGGGCCTCTTCCGGTTACCTGCCGGAAGCGCTGGCCTATGGTTTTGTGGTCAACGCCCTGCTCGCCGGCCTGCTGATCGGCCCGGTACTGGGCGGCCTGGGCACGCTGGTGGTGGTCAAGCGCTTTGCGTTTTTCTCCGAAGCGGTCGGCCATGCCGCACTGACCGGCGTGGCGGTGGGCATTCTGCTGGGTGAACCCTACACCGGCCCGTATGGCAGCCTGTTCGGTTACTGCCTGTTATTCGGCATCCTGCTCAATTACCTGCGCAACCGCACGGGCCTCGCGCCAGACACCTTGATCGGCGTGTTCCTGTCGGTGTCCCTGGCGTTGGGCGCCAGCCTGCTGCTGATCCTGGCGGGCAAGATCAACGTGCATATCCTCGAAAACGTGCTGTTCGGCTCGGTGCTGACGGTCAACGGCAACGACCTGCTGGTACTGGCAATTGTCGGCTCGCTGGTGATGGCCCTGGCGCTGCCGCTGTACAACCGCATCATGCTCGCCAGCTTCAACCCGCAGTTGGCGGCGGTGCGTGGCGTGGCGGTGAAGACCCTGGACTACCTGTTCGTGATCCTGGTGACGTTGATCACCGTGGCCGCGGTCAAGGTCATCGGCGCCATCCTGGTGGGCGCGCTGCTGGTGATTCCGGCCGCGGCGGCCCGCCTGCTGAGCCAATCCCTCAAAGGCTTCTTCTGGATCTCGGTGGTGATCGCCACCGTCAGCACCCTGTGCGGGATCCTGTTGCCGATCATCTTCGACCTGCCCATCCCCTCCGGTGCCGCGATCATCCTGGTGGCCGGCATCGCCTTCGCCTTTGCCGCCATCGCGCGCGGCACCGTGCCCAGCCTTAAAGGGAACCTTGGATAATGCGCTCCGTTCTTCAGCCTCTGGCCCTGGCCATCGCTTGCTTGATCACCACGCCGCTGATGGCGGCCGACGTCGGCAAACCTGCTGCTCACGCGGCCAAACCGGTCAAAGTCCTGGCCTCGCTGCCGATCACCTACGGCCTCGCGCAGGTGCTGCTCAAGGGCACCGACGTGCAGCTTGAGCGCGCGGCCCCGGCCAACCTGCCGGGCTCGCGGCAGGTGTCGTACTTCACCGGCCGTGGCGCGCCGGCACTGAACACGCTGGCCCAGGACGCCGACGCCGCCATCGGCCTGCGCTCGCTGTGGGCCGATGACCCGCTCTACCCGGTGGCCCGGCGCAGCAATATCCGCATCGTCGAAATCGATGCCGCACGCCCGGTGGATGGCGGCTTGCCGGGGATCGCCGTGCAACCTGGCGTGGCCGACGGCTTGAACAGCCAGCCGTGGCAATCGAGCAACAACCTGGGGCGCATGGCCGATGTCCTGGCCGCCGACCTGAGCCGCCTGGCACCGGGCGCCAAGGCGAAGATCGACGCCAACCTGGCCGCGCTCAAGCAACGCCTGCTCAAGCTCAGCGCTGACAGCGAAGCGCGACTGGCCAAGGCGGACAACCTGAGTGTGGTCAGCTTGAGCGATCACTTTGCGTATCTGATCAGCAGCCTGAATCTGGAACTGCTCAGCACCGATGCCCGGCCCGACGCCGATTGGACGCCTGAGGCGTTGCAGAAACTCAGTGCCGAGCTAAAGGAGAATGACGTAGCGGTGGTGCTGCATCATCGCCAGCCGAGTGATGTGGTAAAAGCCGCCATCACGGCAGGTGGCTCAAAGCTGCTGGTGCTGGACGTCGACGGCGCAGACCCGGTGACCGAGCTGGAAACCAATGTGAATCAGGTGATCAAAACAATTTCAACTGACTGACACATCACCTGTGGGAGGGGACTTGCTCCCGATAGCGGTGGGTCAGTCACAGCTGCACTCACCGACACACCCTCATCGGGAGCAAGCCCCCTCCCACATTTGGATTACGGTGCACAACGGCTAAACCACATCGACGCCGACATGAATCGCATCATGCCGCCAGAATTCCAGGTCGCAGTCGATCAACCGCTGGTGCTGGTCATAATTGACCCGGGCGATCCGCAAGCCCGGGCTGCCCACCGACACGCGCAATGCTGCAGCAGCTTCCACCGGCAATGAGGTCGGTACGATCTCGAAGCGCACCCGCCCGTAGTGCAAGTCGTACTTGCGCGCATACAACTCGGTCATCGACTGATTCAGGTCGCACTCAAGAATCCCCGGGAAATACTGCGGGTTCAGGTAGTGCTCCACATACAACACCAGCCGTCCGTCAATCCGCCGTCCCCGGCAAATCTGGATCACGCTGGACAACGCCGGCAACTGCAACCACGCACACACCGCAGCCGAGGCCGGTTGCAGCCGTGCGGAAATGACCTCGGTCGACGCCACCCGCCCCTGGTCGTTGACCATGGCGTGAAAGTGACTGCGCTGCATCAGGTTGTAGGCCAGGCGTGGCGGCGAGACAAACCAGCCACGACGCTCCTCGCGATAAATCTGCCCTTGGGCCTCCAGCTGTAACAAGGCTTCCCGCACCGTAATTCGAGTGGTACCAAACAACTCGCTGAGCTTGCGCTCGGCGGGCAGCTTGCTTGCAGGCGGCAACAGGCCGTGGTCGATCTGCTCTTGCAGCGCCAGGCCAATGGATGTCACCGCCTTGATTGCCTCATCACGCATCAACGTTACCTATCTGGACTAGACCAGCACTGTTCAGGTGCACAAACCGCTGGGTAAATGGGCTTGCGCGACTGCTTGCCAGCCTAGGCACTCCTGATGACCGACAGATGACAGTCCCTGTCCCGTCCCTGCACCACACCCTGCAATACACCGGCCAAGTCCAGTCCCTACGGGCACTTGAGCATGGTCTACGCTAAGCCTGCGCTGAGCGACATCAAGGCTTTAAAAACGACATCGACATGAAACTGTCATCCATCGCGTCTAGATTGGCTCAGGTATTGCTCTGACCTAGACCAACAACACCGTAGAAAACACCGCCGCGTTGAAAACGCCCAAAGGAGCTTCGGATGAAACAGCTTTTCCTGGCATCACTGTTAGGCTCGACCATTGCCATGTGCACCGCCGCCATGGCCGCTGATACCGATCTAAAAACTCTGGAAGCCGCCGCGAAAGCGGAAGGTGCCGTCAACAGCGTCGGCATGCCCGATGACTGGGCCAACTGGAAAGGCACCTGGGAAGACCTGGCCAAGACCTACGGCCTCAAGCACATCGACACCGACATGAGTTCGGCCCAGGAAATCGCCAAGTTCAAAGCCGAAAAAGACAACGCCAGCGCTGACATCGGCGACGTAGGCGCCGCCTTCGGCCCCATCGCGGTGAAGCAGGAAGTCACCCAGCCGTACAAACCGTCCAACTGGGCTTCGGTGCCGGATTGGGCGAAAGACAAGGACGGTCACTGGGCCCTGGCCTACACCGGCACCATCGCGCTCATCGTCAACAAGAAGCTGCTGCACGGTTCCGAAGTCCCTACCAGTTGGGCTGACCTGCAAACCGGCAAATACAAAGTCTCGGTGGGTGACGTGAGCACCGCAGCCCAGGCGTCCAACGCCGTACTCGCCGCCGCCATCGCCAATAAAGGCGATGAAAAGAACATCGCCCCCGGCCTGCAATTCTTCACCAAGATCGCCCAGCAAGGTCGTCTCGGCCTGTCCAACCCGACCATCGCCACCATGGAAAAAGGCGAAGTCGAAGTGGGTATCGTCTGGGACTTCAACGGCCTGAGCTACAAAGCCAAGATGGCCAACCCGGATGACTACGTGGTGCTGATCCCGTCGGACGGCTCGGTGAAATCCGGCTACACCACCATCATCAACAAATACGCCAAGCACCCGAACGCCGCCAAGCTGACCCGCGAATACATCTTCAGCGACGCCGGCCAACTCAACCTGGCGCGTGGCAATGCACGTCCGATCCGCGCTGAAACCGACCTGAAACTGCCGGCTGATATCGCCAAGAACCTGATCCCGGGCGAGCAGTACACCAAGGCCAACCCGCAGCCGATCAAGGATGCCGATGCCTGGGAAGCGACTTCCAAGAAGCTGCCTCAGCTGTGGAACGAGCAGGTCATCGTAGAAATGAAGTAAGGGTTTATCCCACATCGGAGCTCCAGTGGAGATCCAATGTGGGAGGGGGCTTGCCCCCGATGACGGTGGATCAGCTAACAAATCCGTTGAATGACACACCGCTATCGGGGGCAAGCCCCCTCCCACATTTTTGACCCCGTTCCTCCAGAGGAATTGAGCCAAGTCAATCGTTGCGGAGCGCTCTCCCCCATGAAGCACACTGTCATCCTTGTCGTGCTCGACGGCCTGAACTTCGAGGTTGCCCGGCACGCCATGGGGCACTTGCAGGCCTATGTCGGCGCAGGACGCGCAGCCCTCTACACGCTGGAATGTGAACTGCCCTCGCTGTCCCGCCCGCTGTATGAATGCATCCTCACCGGTGTGCCACCGATCCACAGCGGTATCGTGCACAACCAGGTCTCGCGCCTCTCCAACCAGCGCAGCATCTTCCATTACGCCACCGACGCAGGTCTTACCACGGCGGCGGCGGCTTACCATTGGGTCAGCGAGTTGTATAACCGCACGCCCTTTCTCGCCGCACGGGATCGTCATACCGACGACAAGGCGCTGGCGATCCAGCACGGGCATTTCTACTGGAATGACCACTACCCGGATTCCCACCTGTTCGCCGACGCCGAAAGCCTTCGGCTCAAGCACACGCCGGACTTCATGGTGGTGCACCCGATGAACATCGACGATGCCGGCCACAAGCACGGCCTCGACACACCACAGTACCGCAACAGCGCACGCTCGGCCGACATCCTCCTCGCCGATTACCTGCAAGGCTGGCTCGATGCCGGTTACCAGGTGCTGGTGACCGCCGACCACGGCATGAACAACGACCGCTCCCACAACGGCCTGTTGCCGGAAGAACGCGAAGTCCCGCTGTTCGTCATCGGTGATGCCTTCAGCCTGGATACCAAAGCCGCACCGAAACAAACCGAGCTGTGCGGCACCGTCTGCGAACTGCTGGGCGTGCCCCACGACAAACCTGTGTGCCGGGAGTTACTGAAGTGAGTTCAATATCCCGCGGCAAATGGCTGGCCCTCCTGTGCCTGGTGCCTTTCACGCTGTTCTTTATCGTGTTCGAAATCGCCCCGTTGGTATGGGTGCTGATCAATAGCCTGCAAACCGAAGAAACCGGCTGGGGCCTGGACAACTTCACGCGCATCTTCAGTTCGAAGTTCTACCTGCAGGCCATCCAGTTCAGCCTGGAGATCAGCTTCTACTCGAGCATCTTCGGCATCATCATCGCCACGCTGGGCAGTTACTCCCTGCGCCGGGTGGATTCGCCGCTGCGCAACTTCGTCACCGCCTTCGCCAACATGACCAGCAACTTTGCCGGCGTGCCCCTGGCCTTCGCGTTCATCATCCTGCTGGGGTTCAACGGCAGCATCACCATCATGCTCAAGCAAGCCGGGATCATTCAGGACTTCAACCTGTACTCCAAGACCGGCTTGATCATCCTCTACACCTACTTCCAGATCCCCCTCGGTGTGCTGCTGCTCTACCCAGCCTTCGACGCCCTGCGCGAAGACTGGCGTGAGTCGGCTGCCCTGCTCGGCGCCAATGGCTGGCAGTTCTGGCGACATATCGGCTTGCCGGTGCTCACCCCGGCGCTACTGGGCACGTTCGTGATCCTGCTGGCCAATGCCCTGGGCGCCTACGCGACGGTCTACGCCTTGACCACCGGTAACTTCAACGTGCTGCCGATTCGTATCGCCGGCCTGGTGTCGGGGGATGTATCGCTCGACCCGAACTTGGCCAGCGCCCTGGCCGTGGTGCTGGTGGCGCTGATGACCGTGGTCACCGTGGTCCATCAACTGCTGCTCAAGAGGAGCTACCATGTCTCGCGCTGAAGCCGGCCCGGCCTCCCTCTACCACCGCGTGGTGGTGTACCTGTTGTTTGCGATCCTGGTGCTGCCGCTGATCGGCACCTTCGTCTACTCCATTGCCAGCAGTTGGTCGGCGACCATCCTGCCCGCCGGCTTCACGGTGAAATGGTATGTGCAGCTGTGGAGCGACCCACGCTTCCTGATGGCCTTCGGGCAATCGTTGCTGGTGTGCGTGGGCGCGTTGATCCTGTCGGTGGTGTTGATTCTGCCGCTGCTGTTCGTGGTGCATTACCACTTCCCCAAGCTCGACGCCTTGATGAACATCCTGATCCTGCTGCCCTTTGCGGTGCCGCCGGTGGTGTCGTCGGTGGGCCTCCTGCAACTGTACGGGTCCGGGCCATTTGCGATGGTGGGCACGCCGTGGATCCTGATCGGCTGCTACTTCACCGTGGCGCTGCCGTTCATGTACCGGGCGATCACCAACAACCTGCAAGCCATCAACCTGCGCGACCTGATGGACGCCTCGCAACTGCTTGGCGCCAGCACCTGGCAAGCAGCGATCTTCGTGGTGCTGCCCAACCTGCGCAAAGGCCTGATGGTGGCGCTGCTGCTGTCGTTCTCGTTCCTGTTCGGTGAGTTCGTGTTTGCCAATATCCTGGTGGGCACCCGCTACGAAACCCTGCAGGTGTACCTGAACAACATGCGCAACAGCAGCGGCCACTTCACCAGCGCCGTCGTGATTTCCTATTTCTTCTTTGTGCTGGTGCTGACCTGGGCCGCCAATATCTTGAACAAGGACAAAAGCCAATGAGCTTCGTCAGCGTCCAACATCTGCAAAAAGGTTACGCCGGCACCCCGGTGTTCAGTGATATCAACTGCGAAATCGCCAAGGGCGAGTTCGTCACCCTGCTCGGCCCATCCGGTTGCGGCAAGTCCACCCTGCTGCGCTGCATCGCCGGCCTGACCTCGGTGGACAGTGGGAAAATCCTGCTGGACGGCCAGGACATCGTTCCGCTGAGCCCACAGAAACGCAACATCGGCATGGTGTTCCAGAGCTACGCGCTGTTCCCCAACATGACCGTGGAACAGAACGTCGCCTTCGGCCTGCGCATGCAAAAGGTCAACGCCGATGACAGCCACAAGCGCGTGCAGGAAGTGCTGCAACTGGTGGAACTCAAGGACCTTTCCGGCCGCTACCCGCACCAGATGTCCGGCGGCCAGTGCCAGCGTGTGGCCCTGGCCCGCTCCCTGGTCACCCGCCCGCGCCTGTTGCTGCTGGATGAACCGCTGTCGGCACTGGATGCGCGGATTCGCAAGCACCTGCGCGAACAGATCCGCCAGATCCAGCGCGAACTGGGCTTGACCACGATTTTCGTGACCCATGACCAGGAAGAAGCGCTGACCATGTCTGACCGGATCTTCCTGATGAACCAGGGCAAGATCGTGCAAAGCGGCGATGCCGAGACCCTCTACACCGCACCGGTGGATGTATTCGCCGCCGGTTTCATCGGCAACTACAACCTGCTGGACGCCGACAAGGCCAGCCAACTGCTGCAACGCCCGATCAGCGGGCGCATCGCGATTCGCCCGGAGGCCATCGAACTGAGCCGCGACGGCGAACTCGACGCGCTGGTGCGCAGCCACAGCCTGCTGGGCAACGTGATCCGCTACCGCATCGAAGCCCGTGGCGTGGAATTGGTGGTGGACGTGCTCAACCGCTCGGCGGACGATCTGCACCCGGACGGCCAGCGCCTGGCACTTTCCATCGACCCCAGTGCGCTGTGTGAAGTAGCCTGAGTAGCAGTAAATTCTGAGAGAGCTTAACGGATGGCATTGGTAATTTTTGATCTGGACGACACCCTGATTCACGGCGACTGCGCCACCCTGTGGAGCGAACAAATGGGCCGCCTGGGCTGGGTCGACCCGGAGTCGTTCATGCGCAGGAACAACGAGCTGATGGACGCCTACAGCCGGGGCGAGCTGGCCATGGAAGACTTCATGGACTTCAGCCTGGAACCGATGATCGGTCGCACCCCGGAGGAAATCGACCACCTGGTGGAGCCATGGGTCGAGGACGTGATTGAGCCGCTGATCTACAGCGACGCCACCAAGACCATCGCCCGCCACCGCGCCAACGGCGACCGGATCCTGGTGATCTCCGCCTCGGGTACTCACCTGGTGAAACCGATTGCGGCGCGTATCGGCATTGATGAGGTGCTGGGGATTGAACTGGAAGTGAGTCACGGCGTGTACAGCGGCCATACCGTCGGTGTACTGACCTATCGCGAAGGCAAGATCACGCGCTTGCTGGAATGGCTGGAGCGCGAAGGTGAGACGCTGGACGGCGCGTACTTCTATTCGGACTCGCGCAATGACTTGCCGTTGCTGTTGAAGGTCGATCACCCGCAGGTGGTGAACCCGGATGCGGTATTGCGCGAGCATGCCGAAAAATCCGGCTGGCCAATCCACCACTGGGTCTGACACCGCCCCTCCCACATCGACCCTATTCCAGTCCGGGATCAGGTGAGGTTTTCGTCAATTACCAACACCAGTTTCCCGGCGATCTGGTTAGTCGCCAGCTCCGCAAACGCCGCCTCGGCATCCTTGATCGGAAACGTTCTGGCCAATTGCGGGCTCAGACGCCCTTCGGCGAACAGCGGCCATACATGCTGGCTCAGGTCGCTGAACAGGTCTGCCTTGAACTGATCATCACGGCTGCGCAGGGTCGAGCCCAACAACTGGATACGCTTGCCCAGTACCTGGGCCAAGTCCAACTGCGCCTCGCGGCCGCCCATCAAGCCAATCAACACCCAACGACCGTCCAGCGCCAGCAGCTTGAGGTCCAGCGCGGCGTAGTTGCCGCCGACCGGATCGAGGATCACATCGAATGGCCCGAAATCCCGCAGCCCTTCGATACCGTCGGAACGTACTACGCCGCCCTGGGCGCCCAGGTCTTCACAGTAGGCCAGGCGCTGCGCCGAGCCGACGCTGACCCAGCACGGGCTGCCAAATGCCTTGCACAGCTGGATCGCCGCCGAGCCCACGCCACTGGCGCCGGCGTGCAGCAAGACTTTCTCACCAGGCTTGAGGCCCGCCAACTGGAACAGGTTGAGCCACGCCGTGCTGTACACCTCCGGCAGCGCCGCCGCTTCAATCAGCGACAAACCTTCCGGTACCGGCAACACATGGCGTGCATCCACCACCACCTCTTCGGCCATGCCGCCACCGGCCAGCAGCGCACAGACGCGATCACCCACTTGCCAGGACGAACCCGGGCCCACTTCGCTGATCACACCGGAACACTCCAGGCCCAGCACAGGACTGGCGCCAGGCGGTGGCGGATATAGCCCTGCACGCTGTAATAAATCGGCGCGATTAAGGCCCGCAGCCGCCACGCGAATGCGAACTTGGCCTACATCACATGTAGGACTTGGTTCTTCCAACCACTCCACATGACCTTCAACGCCTTGCAATGCTTTCACAGTGCCTCCATAGTGAGTCTGGACTGAGCCCGCAGCAGTAGCGTCGGGCTTTTTGCATTATGCGACCGGCCCCTATGGAACCGGCAACTTCAAAGACGGCCTAATATGCGTTATCAATTGCCCCCGCGTCGAATCAGCATGAAGCATCTGTTCCCCAGCACCGCCCTCGCTCTTTTCATTGGTATCGGCTTCGCGTCGATGTCGACCAATACGTTCGCAGCCAACAGCTGGGACAACCTTCAGCCGGACCGCGATGAGGTGATTGCCAGCCTTAACGTCGTCGAGTTGCTCAAGCGTCATCACTACAGCAAGCCGCCGCTCGACGACGCGCGCTCGGTGATCATCTACGACAGCTATCTCAAGCTGCTGGATCCGTCGCGCAGCTACTTCCTGGCCAGCGATATCGCTGAGTTCGACAAGTGGAAGACGCAGTTCGACGACTTCCTCAAGAGCGGCGACCTGCAGCCCGGCTTCACCATCTACAAGCGTTACCTTGACCGCGTCAAAGCGCGTCTGGACTTCGCCCTGGGTGAGTTGGACAAGGGTGTCGACAAGCTCGACTTCACCCAGAAGGAAACCCTTCTGGTCGACCGCAAGGACGCGCCTTGGCTGACCAGCACTGCTGCCCTCGACGACCTGTGGCGCAAACGCGTCAAGGACGAAGTGCTGCGCCTGAAGATTGCCGGCAAAGAGCCAAAGGCCATCCAGGAGCTGTTGACCAAGCGCTACAAGAATCAACTGGCGCGTCTGGACCAGACCCGTGCAGAAGACATTTTCCAGGCCTACATCAACACCTTCGCGATGTCCTACGATCCGCACACCAATTATCTGTCGCCAGATAACGCGGAAAATTTCGATATCAACATGAGTCTGTCGCTGGAAGGCATCGGTGCCGTCCTGCAAAGCGACAATGACCAAGTGAAGATCGTGCGTCTGGTGCCGGCCGGTCCGGCAGACAAGACCAAGCAGGTGGCTCCTGCCGACAAGATCATCGGTGTGGCCCAGGCCGACAAAGAGATGGTCGATGTGGTCGGCTGGCGCCTGGACGAAGTGGTCAAGCTGATCCGTGGGCCGAAAGGCAGCGTGGTGCGCCTGGAAGTGATTCCGCACACCAACGCACCGAACGACCAGACCAGCAAGATCGTGTCCATCACCCGTGAAGCAGTGAAGCTCGAAGACCAGGCCGTGCAGAAGAAAGTCCTCAACCTCAAGCAGGATGGCAAGGACTACAAACTGGGCGTGATTGAAATCCCGGCCTTCTACCTGGACTTCAAGGCCTTCCGTGCCGGTGACCCGGACTACAAGTCCACCACCCGTGACGTGAAGAAAATCCTTACCGAGCTGCAGAAGGAAAAAGTCGACGGCGTGGTCATCGATCTGCGCAACAACGGCGGTGGTTCCCTGCAGGAAGCCACCGAGCTGACCAGCCTGTTTATCGACAAAGGTCCGACCGTGTTGGTACGCAATGCTGACGGCCGTGTCGACGTGCTCGAAGACGAGAACCCGGGCGCCTTCTACAAAGGCCCGATGGCGTTGCTGGTCAACCGTCTGTCGGCCTCGGCTTCGGAGATTTTCGCCGGTGCCATGCAGGACTACCACCGCGCGCTGATCATCGGCGGCCAGACCTTCGGCAAAGGCACCGTGCAGACCATCCAGCCACTGAACCATGGCGAACTCAAGCTGACGCTGGCTAAGTTCTACCGGGTTTCCGGGCAGAGCACCCAGCATCAGGGCGTACTGCCGGACATCGATTTCCCGTCGATCATCGACACCAAGGAAATCGGCGAAAGCGCCCTGCCGGAAGCCATGCCGTGGGACACCATCCGCCCTGCGATCAAGCCGGCCTCGGACCCGTTCAAGCCGTTCCTGGCGCAGTTGAAGACTGACCACGATACCCGCTCCGCCAAGGATGCCGAGTTTGTGTTCATCCGCGACAAGCTGGCACTGGCCAAGAAGTTGATGGAAGAAAAAACCGTCAGCCTCAATGAAGTGGACCGTCGCGCGCAGCACTCCGACATCGAAAACAAGCAACTGGTCTTGGAAAACATCCGCCGCAAGGCCAAGGGTGAAGACCCACTCAAGGAACTGAAGAAAGAAGACGAAGATGCGCTGCCGACCGAGGCGGATAAAACCAAGCCGGAAGACGATGCTTACCTGGCCGAGAGCGGCCGGATCCTGCTGGACTATCTGAAGATCACCAAGCAGGTGGCCAAGCAGTAAATGATGGCGATTTAATGTGATCGCTCCTCGGAGTGTCATCATATAGACATCATTCTGTCGTGAAATGAAGGACCGTCGGCGTAACGCCTGCGGTCCTTTTTTTTCGATCGAGATCGCCATGACCATGACCGAACAGCTGAATGCACTGGGCTCTATCCTGGCTCAAGGCAGTTTGCACAGCCTGTTCCAACCGATCATCTGCCTGTCAGAACGGCGCATTCTTGGCTACGAAGCCCTCAGCCGCGGCCCGTCGAACAGCCCGCTGCACTCGCCCATTGCCCTGTTCTCGGTGGCGCGCCATGCCGGGCGCCTCAGCGAACTGGAAATGGCCTGCCGCGAAAGCGCATGCCGACGCTTCAGCGAGCAAAAGCTGCCGGGCAAGCTGTTCCTGAATGTCTCGCCCGAATCCTTGATGGAGACCGCTCATCAACCGGGCCGCACCCTGCAATTGCTGCGCGACTTCGGCATTCCGCCGAGCCAGGTGGTGATCGAACTCACCGAGCAGACCCCCACCGACGATTTCGACCTGCTGCAAACCGCCCTGCACCATTACCGCAACATGGGCTTTTCGATTGCCCTGGATGACTTGGGTGCCGGCTATTCCAGCCTGCGCTTGTGGTCGGAACTGCGCCCGGATTACGTGAAGATCGACCGGCACTTTATCGACGGTATCCATCAGGATGCGCTCAAGCGTGAGTTTGTCGGCTCTATCCTGCAAATCGCCAGGGCCTCACGTGCCCAGGTGATCGCCGAGGGCATCGAACTGCCGGAGGAGCTGGCGGTATTGACCGAAATGGGCGTCGACCTGGTCCAGGGTTACCTGCTCTGCCGTCCCCAGGAGCAGCCGCCACAGGAAGCGCGCCAGATGTTGCCCAAGCCCGACCAGGCCAACGTGGCCCTCAGCGAAGAAGCCGGCGACCTCAGCGCCCTGCTCAACGAGCAACCGGCGGTCGATCAGGACACTGCCACCGCCCAGGTATTGGAGGCGTTCCGCCGCCAGGCCAACCTTAACTCCCTGGCGGTCCTGGATGGGCGCGGCCACCCGGTGGGTATCGTGCACCGGCATTCGCTGTCGGATGCACTGCTCAAGCCGTTTGCCACCGACCTGTTTGCGCGCAAGCCCATCAGCCGGCTGATGAGTACGGATTTTCTGGCGGTGGAGTTGAGCCAGTCGCTGCAACAGGTCAGCCGGCTGCTGACCAGCCGCGCACGGCAACGCATCGAAGAAGACTTCATCATCACGCTCAATGGCGACTACCTGGGCCTGGGCCGGGTGATCGATGTACTCAAACTGATCACCGAACTGAAAATCCAGCAGGCGCGCTATGCCAACCCGCTGACCCTGCTGCCCGGCAACGTGCCGATCCAGCAGTGCCTTACGCGGCTGTTGCAGCAACAGCGGGAGTCGGTGATCTGCTACGTGGATATCGACAGCTTCAAGCCGTTCAACGACATCTACGGTTACGGACGTGGGGATGAGGTATTGCTGTGCCTGGCGCAATGCCTGAACGACCGGGTCGACCCCAGCCGCGACTTTGTCGGGCATATCGGTGGCGATGACTTTTTGCTGGTATTGGGGCCACAGGATTGGCGCAAGCGGCTCAACCAGCTGCTGGAAGATTTCCATACCCAGTGCCGGCGCTTCTACCGCGCCGAGCACCTCGACGCCGGCTGCTTCGTGGCACTGAACCGCCAGGGCGTACGCCAAGAGTTTGCGTTGCTGTCACTGTCGATTGGGGTGGTGCATTTGTATCCACAGGCCTGTGGACAACTCGATGCCAGCCAGTTGGCGGAATTGGCCTCGCAGGCCAAGCACCATGCCAAGGATATGGCCGGCTACAGCATCCATGTGATCGACAGCATGGACATGTTGCCCCAGGCGCTTTAAGCCTCGGCAGACTCCGGATACTCGTATTCGAACACCCGCACCACTTCCGAGGCATGCCAGGAGGCGGCGGCCACACCATCGGACGGCCCGCTGAAACGCCCCAGGCGCTCCACGCACTCAAAGAACCCGGTACGCGGCAGGCGACTTGCGCCCTGGCTGATCACCAAGGAGCTGCGCAACGGTTGCTCGGCCTTGGCGTCCAGCGCCGCCAGGTGCTCCAGGGCAGCAGCCAGGGTTTGCATCGCCGGCGTCGGAAATTGCAGGCGCTCCAACAGTGCTCGGTAGGTCAGCAGATGGCGCTGGCGGCGCGCCTGGTCCAGTTCATTAAGTAACCCATCCCAATGTTGACGACTGATACGTAGGCTCAAGATTCATCCCTCCAACCTGCAACGCCTAATTCCCAGGCCAGGCTGCGGCGGATTGCGGCATCCGGCTGACGTTCACCACTTTCGATCAATCCTAGATACGAGGGGCTGATGCCCACGGTGCGGGCCAACGCTTCAATCGCCAGGCCCTTGGCTTCACGTAGGCCGCGCAGGTCTGCAAGCGGGCGCAAATCCTGGTCAGGCGCGGCTTGAACAGTAGAAGAAGGCGTCGGTGAAGGCTGTTGCTGACCGGCGGCTTTTAGCAGCGCCTGGTACTGATCCCATGGCAACACCGCGTATTCGGGTTCGCCATTGCGTGAAATTATCTGAATATCCATGACCGCCCCGTAGGATAACTGCACTTACTGAGTAAGCTCTTTCCTTAGGAGTGTAATCCTAACAGCCACAAAGGTCGCAGGGGGATAGCCACGTCATCAGTTTTTTTGCGGGTGTTCCTTGGCCAGCAAGGCAGGGGTCGCAGGCAAGCGCTCAACCACCGCGAGTTTTTCCGGGCGTTGCGCATCACGCCAGGCGCGAAACGCGCTCAGCTCGCCTTCCAGGGTCTTCATGACCCACGCCAGTACGGCGATGTCGTCGAGCATGCCGAACATCGGGATAAAGTCCGGGATCGCGTCAATCGGGCTCAGGAAGTACATCAGCCCCGCCACCACCGAGATCAGTGCCTTGGGGCTGATGGCCCGGTACTCGCCCCGCCAGTACGCCAGGCACAGGGCTTGAAGCAATTTGAGATCTTCCTTGAGCTTGCCCAGGCGGTTGCCCTGGCTGGACCCTTTGGCGGCGACAGCAAACAGCAAGGTCGGCAAGCGCCCACGGCCCAGCAAACGTGCAGCCATGGGTAGGAAACGGGTGAAATTGAAGGGTGGTTTCATCTGTCACTCCAGTTCCATCAAACAGAAAGGTTATCCACACAAATTGTGGATAACCTTGTGAACAGAGCCTGTTTTACCGGCTGAAAGCCACGTTCTACAAGGCTTTCAGTCAGATCGGGCGTTTTTTGCGCACATCAAAAAAACCCAAGATTTCATTGACTTGGCGTTTGCGTGCGGCTATCCGTGCTCGAGTCCTACATCTGACTGTTGCCCAATGCAGACGTTCGTTTGGATCACCAGCACCCGCATTTGGATTTGCGCAGGCTTCAGATACAACAACGCCCCGTCGAGACGGGGCGTTATGTGTTCAGGCGCCGATTACTTCTTGGCGGCTGGTGCGTCAGGGGCTTCAGCCTTGGCTGGGTCCTTGATGGCCAGCAGTTCCAGGTCGAATACCAGCACGGAGTTGGCCGGGATCGCCGGGCTCGGGCTCTGGGCGCCGTAGGCCAGGTCGGACGGGATGTACAACTCGACCTTCTCGCCAACGTGCATCAGTTGCAGGCCTTCGACCCAACCTGGGATCACGCCGCTGACCGGCAGGTCAATCGGGCTACCGCGATCCACGGAGCTGTCAAAGGTGGTGCCGTTGGTGAGCTTGCCGGTGTAGTGAACAGTCACCACGTCAGTCGGCTTAGGCTGTGGGCCGTCGGCTTTCTTGGTGATCTTGTACTGCAGGCCGGAAGCAGTGGTGACTACGCCGTCTTTCTTGGCGTTGTCTTCGAGGAATTTCTTGCCGGCGGCTGCCGACTCTTCGCTCATTTTGGTCATGCGTTCTTCAGCACGTTTTTGCAGTGCGGCAAACGCTTCAACCAGTTCGTCGTCTTTGAGCTTCTGCTCTTTCTTGCCGACGGCATCTTCGATGCCCTGGGCTACCGCTTTGGAGTCCAGGTCATCCATGCCTTCCTGAGCAAGGCTTTTGCCCATGTTCAGGCCGATGCCGTAGGAAGCTTTCTGCGCCGGGGTTTTCAGCTCTACGCTGGTCTGCGAATCACAACCCGCAAGTACCAGGCTAACCAGGGCCACCGCCGCCGCCAACCGATGCTGTTTCATGCTATTTCCTTGTTCATGCGCCAAAAGGGCATTCGAATAAAGTCGCGAGCTTATCAGGCGGCCACGACCAATGGCTACCGGCATGTGAGCAGGAAACTTCTGATAAGTTCACGTGTTTAAAAGCATTTTCATTCATGATGGGCCGCTGCGAAGGATCGTGGGACCACTTGTTACCAGGCTCATGGCCACTTGCCCCACCTGTGGCGTAGTGGCATAACAACGCAACCCCTCGACAAGGCCGAGACAAGGATAGCCATCTTGCGCATTTTTTCCCGTGTTTTACTGCTGATACTCACCGCGCTGGGCCTGATCCTGGCCGTGGTGCTGTACTACACCGTCAACCCCAAGCTACCCGACTACGTGCCCGTGGAGCAGGTGCACTATCAGGACCAATGGAGTGCCGCCGACCGCCAGACCTATTACTTCACGCCCCAGGGCACTCAAGTAAAAGGCCTGCACTACAACTGGTTCACCGCCCTGGAACTACCGTTCTCCGAGCGGCGTTTTGCCACACCGGAGTATCTGGCGCGCTTCGGTTTCCTGGTGGACCCCAAGCAGGTGCCCACCACGCAAAACCCCGGCAACCTGCCCGTGGGGTTCGCCCGGCATAAAAACGCCGGCAGCAACGTCGAGTACCTGGATATCACCTGCGCCGCCTGCCATACCGGCGAATTGCACTTCAGGGGCCAGGCCCTGCGTATCGACGGCGGCTCGGCCCAGCACGTACTGCCCTCCAGCGTGCCAACCCTGCGCGGTGGCAGTTTCGGCCAGGCACTGGTCGCCAGCCTCGCCGCCACCTACTACAACCCATGGAAATTCGAGCGGTTTGCCCGCCAGGTGCTGGGGGATCGCTACGACGCCGAGCACAGCCAGTTGCGCGAGGACTTCAAACAGTCGCTGGACAAGTTCCTCAAGGTCGCATGGAACGACACCCACCGCGGCCTCTACCCCACCGAAGAAGGCCCGGGTCGCACCGACGCCTTTGGCCGCATCGCCAATGCCAGTTTTGGCGATGCCATTTCGCCGGACAACTACCGCGTCGCCAATGCGCCGGTGGACTACCCGCAGCTGTGGGACATCTGGACCTTCGATTGGGTGCAATGGAACGGCTCGGCCCAGCAACCCATGGCGCGCAATATCGGTGAAGCCCTCGGTGTAGGCGCGACGCTGACCTTTTTCGACGCCGCCGGCCAACCGCTTCAAGGCGATGCCCGCTACCCGTCGAGCGTCAGGGTGCGCGACCTCAACCTGATCGAAGAAACCCTGCAACGTCTCAAGCCACCGACCTGGCCCGAGGACTTGTTCGGCACCATCGACAAGCCCCTCGCCGCCCAAGGTCGCGCCCTATTCGCCGAGAACTGCGCCGGCTGCCACGTGCCCGCTGTCGCCCAGGAAAATGGCAGGCCTGTGCAGCAGCTGAAAATGCTGCCAGTGGAGTACATCGGCACCGACCCAGGCACCGCCAGCAACATTGCCGACCAGCGCTACGACCTCAGTGCCCTGCAGTGGGACCCGGCGGAGCTGGCCAAGCTCAATGTTGAACTGCACCCCACCCCCACCGAGCCGCTGGACCTGAAAAAAATGTCCGTGGCCAAGGGCCTGGCCTACGTCACCGCCTTCGTCGAAGACCACGCCTACCGCGCCGCCGGCGTCACCCCGGCCGAGCGCCCGCGCCTGGATGGCTACGGCCTGCCCATTGGCGTGCGCGAGCTGCGCGCCTACAAGGCCCGCCCGCTGGCCGGTGTGTGGGCTACCCCGCCGTTCCTGCACAACGGCTCGGTGCCGACGATCTACCAGTTGCTCTCGCCTCAGGACGAGCGCAGCACTACCTTCTATAAAGGCACCTTCAACTACGACCCGCGTCACCTGGGTTTTGAGACCGCAGCGTTCAAGAATGCCTTCCTGTTCGACACCAAACTCACCGGCAACCACAACAGCGGCCACGAATTCCGTGCCGGCCAACGTGGCAATGGCGTCATCGGCCGTGGCCTGCTGCCGCAGGAACGCTGGGCGCTGCTGGAATACCTCAAAGTGCTGGGCGGCCCGCTGGAGCAACAACTGCCATGATGATCCGATCTCGATACGACCAACCTTCCCTGCTCGCCCGCCTGTGGCTGCGCATCGGCGCGTTTCTCGGCAAGACCCTGCTGTGGCTGGTGGGCCTGGGACTGCTCGGCTGGCTGGCGAGCACCGCCTGGTTTGCCTGGCAGCACAGCGGCGCGGTGTCGCCGAATGAGCAGATCCCCGCAGGTGAAGCGGCCATGACCCAAGGCATCATCCAGACGGCAGTGCGCATCGTTGACCAGCATCGCGAAGGCACGCGCTACCTGCGCGATGCCCATGCCAAGGCCCATGGTTGCGTGAAGGCCGAAGTCAGCGTACTGGCCGATCTCGACCCGGCTTTGCGCCAGGGTGTGTTCGCCGAACCGGGCAAGACCTGGCAGGCCATGATGCGGTTGTCCAACGGCAACGCCTACCCGCAGTTCGACAGCATTCGCGATGCCCGGGGCATGGCGCTCAAGCTGTTGGACGTGCCGGGCAAACAACTGCTGGCCGACCAGCAGGCACGTACGGAACAGGACTTCGTGATGTTCAGCCACCCGAATTTCTTTGTCAGCGATGTGGCGGAGTACGCGCAGAACATCGGTGCGCAAGCGGATGGCAAGAAAGTCCTGGCGTTCTTCCCCAAAGCCGATCCGCGCAGTTGGCAGGTGCGTCACCTGTTTATCGCCCTGGCAACCCTGGCGCCCGCACCGGCCAGCCCGACGCAGACCACATACTTTTCGGTCTCGCCCTACAAGTTCGGCGCGGCGAATGCCAAGTTCCGCGTCGCGCCCGACCCGCAGAGCTGCCCGGAATACGTCCTGCCCAAACAGAACCAGGACCTGCCGAACTTCTTGCGCAGCGCCTTGAGCCAGCAGTTGTCCACCGACCGTGTGCCGGCGTGTTTTGTGTTGCAGATCCAGCGGCAGAACCCGCAGAAATTCATGCCGATCGAAGACACCAGCATCGAGTGGAAGGAGAGCGATGCGCCCTACGAGAGCGTGGCCAAGGTGCGGATCCCGGCTCAGGACTTCGATACGCCCGAGCAGAACCTGGCGTGCGACAACCAGTCGTTCAACCCGTGGTTTGGCGTGGAAGAACACCGACCTATCGGCGGTATCAATCGCTTGCGCAAGGCGGTGTACGAGGCCGTCAGCGATTACCGCCACAGCCGCAACGCCCCGTAAAGACTGCGTAACAATGGGCCCGGCGCCGTAAGGATTGCGTCGGGTCTATTGAGGCGCTTTCGCCGTAACTCTAGCGTGGACGCCTACTCCATCACGTAGGAAGCCCATCATGGAAAGCTCAACCCTAGGCATGATCGTACTGACCATCATCGCCGTGTTCGGCACTGCCTCTTTTTGCTTCGAGCACTTGGCCACGCGCCAGCCGCGCAAGAAAAAGGCCAGGTAGCGCCAGGGCGACGGCAAGGCGCAGAAAAGTCAAATCGCAGGCAAAAAAAGCCCGCTCAATGAGCGGGCTTTCCGTGGTGACCTGGCGTTCAGTGTTCCAGGTTACCGAATATGGCGCAGCGGACGGGACTCGAACCCGCGACCCCCGG
>JAEAMG010000658.1_pt1 | contig 36157 bp, 38 predicted proteins | sample 8958741 | NCBI WGS metagenome assembly JAEAMG01 (sample SAMN16933256, study PRJNA681125) | bioreactor sludge metagenome | isolation source: anaerobic bioreactor treating anionic surfactant - SDBS | place: India: Bengaluru | collected 2019-02-28 | reverse complement strand
CTCCAGTTGGTGAAGTTTACCAAACTAGAGTGTCCGAAAAAGTCAGGGTACCTCAGAATACCTTAAAATGTTTTGTGGAATGGGCATGGTATCGAAAGGACCGTGAATACCAAGCGCCATGCAGATTTTGAGCCAGAAGAACTAATGACTCAGCGAAATTGCCTCAAAGTTTTCGTGCGGAAAACAAATGTAGCACATCAATAGGCTAGCTTAAAAGCCACTTTTATTGAAGCGATTGTTCAATCGTGCGGGCCATCACTTTGAGTGGCTGGCTATGGGAATGCTCGGAATGCCTCATGCCAGTGCGTAGTGTAGATAAAGTCGAACTGCGAAATCGGGATCTTTACGTATATCATGGGTCGCACAGAATTTGTTAGCAGCGCGCGCATGCCAAGTCCACATTAGATGATCATCTCGACAACCAGCAGCGCAATGAAACCTATAAAAAATGTAGCCGTCTGCAAGGGCGTTTCGGCTACTTCGTGCGCCTCGACCAACAACTCTTCGGTCACAAGATATAGCAGCGCTGCGACCCCGAATGCCAAAGTTGCGTCGAGCACGATCGCTGACGCGTTGGCAAGCACAAGCGCACCGCCCAATGCGCCAAAAAGTAGGCATGCCATATAAAAGCCGATAAAGCTAGCAATTCGAGTACGTGTGGCGCCGACGCTAACCAGTGCAGTAACGGAGGACAGTCCGAGAAAAAGTACTTCGAGCGAGAGCGCTACGGTAAGTATCAATCCTTGTTTTTTACCCGCTGCGAAACCAAGCCCGATCAGCACACCGTCGAGCACGAAATCGACGCCAAGGATCCATAACAGGCTGTCGACATTTTTTCCCTTCGGAGCTGCATCTTGCCCGGCCTTCTCAGTAAAATGTTTTATCGCGAGCATAACCAAAACACCGAGGGCGAAACCCGTTAGTGTTGCCCAAGGCAAACGCCGATGCATTAAGTCAGGTAGTAACTCAGTGGCAAGTGCAGCAAACACTACCCCGGCCGTAAAGTGCTGGATAGCACTACGAAGCGGCGCGCCGGGAGGGCGGAGAAGCGCCGCGCCCCCACCAGCGGCAAGGGCGAGTACGGGATAAAGTGCGTAATTGAGTATGCCGCCCACGGAGGATGTCATTAATATTTCCACTCAGATATAAATTCCTAAGAAAATGTCCTTTTGCATCCATTGATTTGGAGCACATTCACTTAAGCGCTCCCGATCAGTATGCCATGAGATTATATAAACTACAGGTTCAAGGCGCTCCAATCGAGGGCTACGGTGCTTATATCCAATTTGGTATCAAACTTCGGGGACGCACCGAGTCGCACTGCCCTCCAACGAACCTTCATGGTGCGCTACCCCTTGCGACGTCTTTTTTTCAAATCATCCGTTAAAGTCTGCGCCAGTGGCTCGAAAACCAACTTGCGCTGCGCATTCCTTACATCGCCTATGGGCGCGAACATTACCGGCGTTACGACTAGGCCGCAAGGCGCAGAAACCAAGATCAGCCGGCCCAATTCGCCGAGATTATGGTGCCTGAAAATATATTCGAACGAGGTTGCGGACAGCGGCTTTCGCTGCACGACGACGTCGGCAGGTAACGAAAAACTCATATAACTGGTCCTCACGTATGTGCCAAGTCCGCATGACATAAACCACGGAATCGGCGATCTCATAACGGCCGACAAGTAGCATGCGACCTCGCGCGGGTCGAATTTCTCCAGCCGCTGGCCGAGGACTTTAAGGCGCGCCGCAGCGGGTCCGTTTGCGCTGGCATTGAATTCATGCAGGCGCACCACGTTGGACAATACCTTGCTGGTCCACTGCGACCGCATCAGCGCACCACCGGCGCGGGCAGCGGGTCGTCCGTACCGAGGCTATCGGCCAAAGCCTGCACCGCCTGGTGATCGATGGCGCGGCGGGCATCGACGTCGGCCATCGCCTCGCGGGCCAGACAGCTGCGCTCCCCCTCCTGTCCGACCCATGCGCTAAGCCCCTGTTTGAAAACCCAGCCGTGTGAGCGCTCAAGGCGGCCAGGAAACTGGCCGACGTTACTATGTTTGCACTAACAACAAATTTTGGTCCGCGGAGCCGAGAACAGGTAGTTCAGTTCATAAGGATGACATGGACATCGCCGCAACTATGCGACAGCTTTACCGCATTGACCGCAGAATTTTGTGCCTACTTGCAAACTAGTGCCGCACTGGAGGCATGCTACAGGAGTCAGTGAGGTGCCGCATTGGTGACAAAATTTCGCTCCTGGTGCATTAATAGCCCGACATGTGGCGCACGAAACTCCATTGCTAACCGGAGGAGGGGTATTGCTATAACCTCCACCGGGCGGAACGCCGTGACCACCACCACCGTGATGGCCACCTCCATGATGTCCGCTATCCCTATGCCCACCACCATGACCACCGCCATGCCCTCCCAATATTCGATCCAAAATGCCCATTTCATGACTCCTTAACAATCGTTGAACAACTCTACTTTGTAGCGATTGAACCTGCTCCATGAATCCTCGCTTATCGTCATCGAAATTAAGCGCCGGCGGTCATCTTGCGGTCCACATGCTCCAAGAAAACCTATTGCCACCCGCGATTTGATGCGGCAAGGATGGCAGGCAGGAATCGACGGGCAATGAAATTAATTTAATATGGTAGCGACTTGAAAAGTTCACTCATCTCTTTGTATTCGTGTGCAACTTTTTGGACTGCAAGCTCGTAACGAATGGCGGTTTCTGCGAATGCGGCGCGTTCCACGTCCATGTCAACGGTGTTATTGTCTGCGCTCGCTTGAGATGGCACGCGGTACAGGATGGGAAAAGGGTCATTTGGAAGGACTGACCGAAAATTTTGATCCCCTTTTGACTGAGCTTCCGGTTGTCTCATCGCTTGGCTCAACGCAGCCTTGAAATCAACATCACGCGCCTTGTAATGTGGCGTGTCCGCATTGGCGATGTTCGACGCAATCAGCTCGAGCTTTTTCGCGTAAATGCTCAGGGACTTCTCCCAGAACACGTCGCTGTCCGCTTCTTTTGCCCTGACGATTTCCATGGTGTATCCGCAATTTACCAGGATCCAATGCTACGGTAATATCAACTGTCATAGAGGAAAGAAAAGAGGGGCGTTTACCTTTCACTTTTTCATTTCAAAGCAATTCGGTATCAGATACCGCCCCTGCAGAGTACTCAAAAAATTAGACGTGCCGCTCGCGCGCATGTTTTGCGCAGGCTGCAGCGCAGTTCTCGCACGCCGTCTTACACGCCGCACAGTGCGCATGTTTGTCTGCGTGAGCGGCGCATGCCTGTGCACACATCGTGCAAATGTGGGCGCAGAGCGCGCAAAAATCGCCATGATGCTCTGATCCTCTTGCCAACGCATTCATGGTAGCAGTGCAAATATCCGCGCAATCGAGATTGATCAGTGCACAATTCGCACCACCACCTTCCCGGATATCCGCAGCCGCGCAAGCTTGGGATGCATGGATTGCTTCTTCGCAGGCTTCAATGCAGGCTTGAAGATTTTTGTCGTGCGTGCTCGTACTTTGACTTTGCATAGAGGTCTCCCATAGAGTTTCTGTTAAGCCAAGTTGATATGGCAGCATTGATAATAGTCCGTATGGCCCAAATTGCGCGCAGCATTGGTTGTTTCTCGCATGCAAGGAATTGATGCGTAACCATGCTTAACTTTGAATCAGGGGGCGGGCGGGGGAAGCCCTGCGCTGCTCCAAGTTCGGCAACCTCACTCACCAGAACAGGTTTTGGGTCAGGACGTACGTTGCGATGCATGCGGCGAGTTGGTTGCCTTTCTGATGATTGCACGTGGCGCAACCGATGACTCGCTCAGTCATGGCGCCCCTCCAGAAGCATCGCAGGTGTACGGCCGCAAACTTCTAGATCCCACTCGGCAGACCACTTTTCGCTACGCCGCATCAAGACCACGTAGTTACGCTCGGCTGTGTAGATGTGCTTGTGGCCAGGCAAGGGCTTCAGGCGGACCGGCTGGCCCGGTAAGACGCTTTCACCCATCATCGCAAGATATCCGAGCGCGCGGGCGTACAACCTCGGCGGCGGCGGATGCGCGATTCCAGACGCGACAAGCTGATGCATTATCGTTCCGTCCGTAAACGCCATTTCGCCGCGCGTGGCCAGATGTATCTCGCCCGAGAGCACCGTGACGGCGATGCGGCCTTCGATCGCACGTAGTTGCAGAGCCTCCAGCATGCGCCGCCACTCGGCACGGTGCGATCGGCTCTGCCATTGATCCAGCATGTCATCCTCATATTTTTGGACGCCAGGGAGCACGTGCAGAAATTTCTCAATCCAGCTTAACCGCGGGCCCAGGAGCGGCACGCTGGACATGAGCAGAATCCGGTCGTCCCGGTTGGTCGCTAAGAGTGCCCGCTCAAATGCGGCCCAGCCGAATGGCCCCATCACCTGAGTCGGCCGGCGCTCCGAGCGAAGGTCAGGCGCAACCACTGAGAACCGAGGGAAACGGACGACCTGGGTAAGACTTCGGAGTTCGCTCGTCTCCTCGCTGATTGCGGGCTTTTCGAGGGTAGCGCCGACTTGGAACAGCATGAACATGCGCCGCGCCACATTAAAGAGGCCGCGACCGACTTGGTCATCGAGAAGCTTCTCCGGAATGCTACCCCAGCCATCAAAAATATCATGGTCATCCCACATCATGAGCGAAGGTACGCGGGCATTCAGATGGGCGATATCCGGCTGAGCCAGAAGCGTAAGGTATCGGTTGAAATAGTGACTTTCCGCCGCCGTGCTCATGTCGGCGCTGAACGACTGCTCTGTCATCTCCACCCTCGCCTTCGCTGCCCACCTTGCGAGGGCCGGATGAGACTGAAAGACTTCGTCGGCATAAAGTTGATCGCCGCCCTGCAATAGAAGGCCAAACGGCGTACGCGCGTGCTCTTCTGCCAAGCGGCGCCACATCGCGTTGCGCTCTACTGCTGGCCGATCCGTGTCGGCGTGCTCCTGCCCGTTGCAAGACACATAGGCGATCCGCACATCGCCTGAAAAATCTGCATGCACGGGAAAGACGGCATCGCCCAAACGGTAGGTAGCGTTCTCGCGCGCCGGCAGATCGAAGTCATATCGCCATACCGTCCGGCCAAATTGCGAATGTAGCTGCACCGGCGTGATGATTTGCCCCTCCTCCGGGACCAGGACTGGTGGGCTGAGGTGGTCTAAGGTGATAACGATGGCGGAAAGTCGACACTGACGCTCGTTGGCGCCGCGCACCAACAGTACAGGGCCAATGGTTTCTAGCTGCCTGGTCATTTCCGGATGCCCGCAGAGGCGGTCCGCGGTGGGGTGCGCCGCCCTGGCCCTCACATCCAACTGCTGCCATGTTCCAGGTTGGGGTATTACCGCTGGAAGGGCGTTTGTCTCAGTGCCGTAGGTAACCAAAGGGATTCCCGTATCGCCTGCCGTTAAGCGCGCAAAGGCCTTGCGTCGAATGTCAACGAATTTCATCGGGGTGGTGCTCTATCTATGCTTTCAACTCCCAATGTCTCATACTTGGCTTGGCGAAATCGAACTTGATTATACCTTTTCCGCTTTGATGCAATCGGCGAAGGTTTCGGGTCGAGACGCTAGCGTTCAACGAGTTAATGCCATTAACTCCATACTGGCCATCGTCGCCGTACATGACGGACCTCGGCCGGCGACTGGATATCGCAGCACCTTGTTACAGCTAATTCTCATGCGCTCGCCTTCGGTAGCAGAGAATTTCGGTTTGGGGAGATGGAATGCAGGTTGAATCCGTTTCAAATGCAGCTCGCTACAGTGAATGCGACTACACCGGCAAGCGATAGCACTTCAGTTCGAGTATACCAACCGATCATGTAAAGCTTATCCATTGACGGCGCCACTGCTAGCCGCGAAATAGGCGCGGCAGCTCGTTATGGATATGGGTTGCCGCCACGGCGGCCTGACCCGCTGCCACGCTAATTTGGTTCAGGCCAGCCACGACATCGCCCACGGCGTATAAGCCTGGCACTGTCGTGGCCTGTTGCTGATCCACAGTCAGCTCACCGCAATTGCCAGTTTTCGCGCCCAGCGACTGGGCAAGATCGGAGCGGGCCACTTCCCCCAGCATTGGGTAGACCACATCAAACTCGTGACTATCATCATCGGCTGTGTGCAGAATGGGCATCATTTTCTCACTCATAGTTATGCCTTGAAGTGGCGAGAGCACGTAGGTCACCATGGCTGCATCAAGCTCGGCGCGTTGAGCGGCACTCAGCCGTACCTCATCACGTTCGAATAGTGTCACGCTGGCACTGAACGTGCGCATAAAGAGGGCATGACCGACCGGGTTGACGTTGGACGACACGACCGCGATACGCTTGTCGAGCACGTCGAAGCCGTCGCAGACGGGACAAAGCCTGAGCGCACCGCTGGCGACCGCTTCGTGCCAGTTCTCGATTGGCAAGCCGGCATCCGCAATGCCCGTCGCCAGCAATACAGTTCGGGCATATATCTGGCCGCCATCGTGGTGGGCAACAAACACATCGCCTTCCCGGCGCAAGCCAGTAATTTCACCTTGAGTCACTTCGCAGCCGTAATTACCCAACTGGCGTCGCAAATTCTCCAGTAACTGCGAACCGCGTATGCCGTGCGGGAAACCAGGAAAATTATGGGTTACCGGAATTAAGTCAAGCCTGCTGTGCCCTTTATCGATGACAGCAATGTCGCGTCGGAAACGGCGCAGGTATACCGCCGCTGTTAGGCCAGCGGGTCCGCCGCCAATGATTAGCGTGTCCAGGATGGGGGGAGTCATCCCTTGATTGTAACAGCAATGCACAGCACAATCGGCCACCTGCTCAACCGCGTGATCGCCCATTGGCTGGACATGCTGGACGAAATCTTGGCCTACACCAAGGCCGTGCTGAACATTCTGGTTAGTTGCAGATAGTGCTGGTTCGTGGCGATGGAATGCAGGTCGGCGCAGATAAATACCGGTTCATTTGCAGCTAATGCTGGTTTGAGGGGACCGTCAGTTGCAGTTATTCCTGGCAGAGAAGCTGCTGGAATGCTGGTCGGGCCCGTTTCGAATGCAGGTTATTACAGGTAGGGGCGACGCCTTTCCTGAGCAAGGGGTTGGAGCGCGTAAGGACCGAGATGAGCCTTCATGTCCTCGCCTATAACCTGAAGCTGCTGATCGCTATCCTCGGCATTACGGATATGATGAAGGCCATCGAGGCTTTTATCCATTTCCGCGGCTTAAAAGCGGCGCTTCCAGCGATGTCGTGGCATTTCGAAGGAGAATTCCCATAAAACGATATGGCACAGTGCAACGCGTTTTAGACCCTCCTCAACATAGCTTGGCGGCCCGAGTCCGCCATTGTGGAAACAGAATTGCATTTTTACACAGCCTGGGCCGAAAGCGGAAGTTCATCGCGGCTAGTTTAACTCGGCAAGGAGCGGGGGGCCTTGCTACTTCACCCCCGGTAGTCGCAGCAATTTCCAAAACGTCGCATCTATTTCGGAAAGTCACAGGCATATCTTTGAAAACGGCGAGACCGCCAATGGGGAAATGACAAAGTTGAAAATGTGCCAGTCAATGGCCTTAGTCGGTGGCGCTTCTACATGAAACGCCACCGACGGAGGTTACTAAAACATGAAAATACTACTACTTCTTCTGTTTGATATCTTGGTACTGACCGCTCACTTTGACTGTGATGGTCACGGCCTTATCGCCGCGATTTCGCCAGAACCAGCCATGCTCTCCATCAAAGGCAGCGATCAATTCACCTTTGTCGGAGCCAACCTGCACACCCTTTGAGTAGCGATGCGAGCCTTTTGTCCCGACGATGGTCGATTCACCATGCGTATCATGATTGACCAGTCCGCCATCTGTGGTCCATGAGTACTCGACCCTGGCACCCTTGGCCATGAGCATTTTAACTTCGGTGCCCTGATTTGAAGCGAGCGTCACCTTCACTTCATCGCTACGGATGCCTGTGTTGACGTTCGGCGCGGCTATCGCCATTGATGTTGGTGCTGCCACTGCGGTTTTTGCAGACGTTGGCGCATCATGATCATGGCCATGTTTTTCCTCACCTTGGCAGGCGCTGAGTACTGACAGGGACAGAGCGGCGACAGCGAGTTTTTGCATAAATTTTTTCATTACAATTTCCTTCAAGTGATCAAGCGGGGTGGGAATCAGGATTTTTGCTTCAGATTTTTGAATTGACCGCTGACGGTCAATGAAATGCGAATGCTGCTTTCGCCGCGATTACGCCAATACCAGCCGTGGGAGCCATCGAATTCGGCCGTCAACTGGCCGCGATTGCCAGCGACATTCGCTTCCTTCAAATAACTGTGAAATGCATTGGCTGGCCCACTGACCGGCTCGCCGTGCGTGTCGTGGTTCACTACACCGCCATCGGTTTGCCAGGCATAACTTACTTCCTGGCCTTTGAGCATGTCCATCTTGACTTCTTTGCCCGCACCTGGAGGAAGTACTATCGTGATCTCCTGTGTAATACCGGCTTTGGCCGCATCATCTTGGACAGGTGCAGGCTGTGCAACGGCTGGTGCATTAATTGCAGCAGTGACTGGCGCCGGCGTAAGCGCTTGGCGCGCGGCTGCCAAGGCGTCAGCTTGCGCATCAGCGGCAGCTTCGGTGGCGAGTTGTGTTTTGATCTCGCCCATCGCTTTCAAGCCGAGTGCCTTCCCAATGCCGGTTGGATCAATGCCGTATTCCGATGGCAGCACCACCGTGACCAGCAGCGCTGCGGCGGTTATCAATGCGATTGCCGTGGAGCGTAATAATTTGGCCGAGCTAGGCAATTCCGCCCGTGTTGGCAAATCTGTGTTGTACATTTGAATTCCTTATTAAGATGTGAAATAACCGGTGAGCTGATAGCCAATCAGCATGAAGCCTGCGGTCATCATCACGGTGTTGGCGGTATAGGCATGCTTGAGGAAACTACTGGTACGACGCCAGTAGCCCATACCAATCAGAATGGCTGATAGTGCGAGCAGTTGACCTATCTCTACACCGACGTTAAATCCGATCATGTTCGCCAGTAGCCCATCAGGAGAAATTTCATATTCCTGAATCTTGGTGGCCAAGCCAAATCCGTGGAACAAGCCAAAGATGAGTGTTGCGACCTTGGTGTTGGGCTGCACCCCAAACCAGCGCTGGAATGCGCCGACGTTGTCCAGGGCCTTGTAGACCACAGATAAACCGATAATCGCGTCAATCAGGTAGCCATTGATCGTCGTACCCATGAACACGCCGAGCAACATCGTGCTGGAATGGCCGATGGCGAACAAGCTGACATACAGTCCGATATCTTTGAGCTTGTACAGAAAAAAGATCACGCCGAACAGGAAGAGGATGTGATCGTAGCCAGTGAACATGTGCTTGGCGCCCAGATACATAAAGGACAAAAAGTGCACGCCAGTGATCTCGGAAATATAGCCCTTGTCACCCTGGGCGATGCCATGAGCATGGGCCAGGGAGAGCGTGAGAAAGTACAAGAGCAGCGTGCCGATGACCCACCGCAGGTGACGGAGGGGACGCTGACGTAAAAGCGTTCTCCCACCGTCGATTTGAGACAGAAAAAACATATATTCTCCAGTTACTAAGAATGGCGGATGTTGAGGCCACCAGAAAAGGTTAGACGGACGTGGAGGCTTTTGGCGGCTTATCGGGCAGCGGCAAAATGACGGATGGAAAGCGCACCGTCTGCCGTTGGTACCCGTCGTCGGCTGTCACACTTGGGACGCCGAAAGGAACGGGCAATAGTGGGATATCGTGGGTATGGTCGCCTGGATTATGTTTGTGTAAGTGTGTTGCCGACAGCTCGGACGATTCAATAGCGTCAGCGTCATCCGTGCTGGCATCCAGCTGATGCGTGTGCGGCAATAGGACGTGCGAACCCGACTTGGCTCCCCATAAACTGAGGCCAAGCATCGAAATCATCATTAGCGCCAGAATAAGGCGGACGGTAGCACGACACAGGTTCATGGCAATTCCAAAAGAGATAAATTCAGTCCACTTAAATGTCTTATGTATTCGCACCGAAGGCCGGCGGTTGAAAAAGACAGCTCGTCCGAAAGGAATGTCCAGCGGCCTGATTCAGTACGGTTAATCATGCTCGCCACGGCTACTTTCCGCCCTTGATCCATTGCGCCGGAACAGGAGAACATCACAACCCAGTTCAGGCGGCAGCAGCAGACGCGCCAGATCCGGTCTGTGTTCCATTGCAAATGACTGTTGGGATGCATAATCACTCCAGTTCCCACTAGCAAAATGGTGAATGCTCACCACCACCAAGTAGATCCGTACGCTTGCTGTTTGGAAGACTTCGCGCTCGAAATTGTTTTGCGATGGCGGCCAGGAGCACAACACAACCTCGGGGGCATATTTTCGTATTGCCGCAATGGCCTCAAGCCGCTCCACGTCAGCCGGAAAGCTGATCCGGTCATGCCAGCTATAGTTATCAGTTGCCCGTACCTGGATTCCTTCCTGACGCAAGAAACGGCTCAACGTCCCGTCGCCTGCGGCAATTTCCAGGCAAGACCGCTCGCCGATGATTTCTGCTACCCGCCTAACGAAGGCATCTGAATAAAAACAGTAGATGCCCTTGCGCGTTACCAGTGGCATCAGCAGGCGCTTTTGCCAGACCAGAGGCCACAACAAACGAAACCATAGCAATGGCACAGCTTTGCGTTCGAGGTCACGTCGGAACAGCAGGCGCTGTGCCAGCCAGCCGTTGAACAGGTTGAAACGCATCGTGCCCGATGCTTTCCCTGTGACCGCCGCCATTCCATAGTGCTCAATTGTCAGCGCGGCCATACGCTGGCGTACCGCTACGCGCACGAGCTCACGTCGTGCATGCCTGGGGTTCCCACCAGGCGGCATGGCAGGATGGAGCAAATGGTGAAGGCGGGCTGAATCACGTTGTGACAATGCCGCTTGCAGTTCCTGTTCCATCGTTATCCATTCATCTGGAAATGCTGTGCGCAACGCCTGAGCAGTCGGGCGTTGCTGCAGCCAAGCGGCGACCTCGCGTGGCTTGTCCAATGTTGGCACGGCAGCGTTGATGGTCATGGCATACCCTCGGCACGCGTAGCACCCGGCTTCACATACGACGGCATTGCTCCGCAGTCCTTGACGTCCACATGCTCGTTCTCCAGCAAGACGGGTCCGCAATGTGGCAACACAATCGGAGTTTGAAAAAGGCGCATCGTCATGGTCTCAGTCCGGCCAGCGCCGGTGATGCTCATCGATGACAAATACATGTTCATGCGTATCAGTATCGTTTTGCCCGCCCTGGTGCAGGTGTTCCTGGTCAGCCAGGCCGGTATGGCGATGCTCAATGACATCCGGATCGTTGGCTGGCCAGGCGATCGCGGCAACCGCCACGCCCACTATCGTAATCGCTGCCAGCACCACGAAAGTGGCTGGCATGCCAAACTTGGCGCCCATGAAGCCGGCGATTGGATACGTGATCAACCAGCATACGTGCGAGAGCGAAAATTGCGCGGCGAATACCGCTGGCCGGCTATCGGAGCTAGCCGATCGGCGTAAAAGTCGGCCACTGGGCGTGAGAGTGGTGGAGTAACCGACGCCGATTACAAACCAGGTCATAAGGAGGGCGGGCCATTCGTAGGCCCCGCCCATGGTGGCTACAAAAGCGCCCGCAATCAGGCCGCCGCCCATCAGTGCAGCACCTGCCAGCATGGCCGGACGATCCGGCCGCTGATCGAGTAACTTGGGCAAGAACAACGCGATCAGCATCGAGCCACAGCCAAATGCAGCCAGCGCGAATGGCACATCGGAGCTGGGGCGGAGAAGCTTACTTTGCACATACACCACCGTATTGACGATGACCATGGAACTGCCCGCCGCTGCGGCCAGGTTCAGGCCCAACAGTCCACGTAGGCGTGGCGTGCGCAGGTAAATGGCGATGCCGCGAAAGGTCTTGGCATAGATGCTGCCGGTCGCTGGCACCGCTGGTGATTGCGGCAGCGACACTGAAACGACCAGCGCCGCCGAGCAGATGAAACCGATCACCGTGCCACCAAAAAGCCAGTGGTAACTGATTATCGATAGCAAAGCGGCCGCTAATATCGGGCTCACCAGGGTTTCCATATCGTAGGCCATACGCGAGAGGGACAATGCTCGCGTGTAATCGCTTTCCTCTGGCAAAACATCGGGAATCGTTGCCTGGAAGGTAGGGGTAAAGGCGGCTGAGGCCGATTGGAGAAAAAAGATCAGCAGATAAATCTGCCATATCTGTGTCACGAACGGAAGTGATAACGCGACGCCGGCGCGTACCAGATCCATTGCGACCAAGAAGGCGCGGCGCGGGAGCATGTTGGCAAAGGCACCGACCACGGGGGCGATCAGCACGTAAGCGAGCATCTTGATCGCCAGAGCGGTTCCCAACACGCTGCCGGCATTGGTGCCAGCAAGCTTATATGCAAGCAAACCCAACGCTACGGTCAGCAAACCGGTGCCCACCAAGGCAATAATTTGTGCCAAGAACAGGTGCCTGTATGTACGATTGGCCAATATATTTAACATGTTAATTCAGCTCCTTTTAAGCACGAACAAGGGATTCAAGCTGGCGACATGGCCGCCAGCTTATGCTCCGAGTGAAGTCGCTTGGTGATGAGTTATGCCAACGCGACGGCGCTGTCAACCAGCGTCACCGATACTCCGACCGTCACGACCTCAACGGCAGTTGTTCCGGCAAGCAAGGCCGTAAACCACGCGGCCAACGCAGTGCTACGATCAAAAAAACGACATGCATATTCCTCGCTGTTCGAGTGCGACGTCCGCTTGTATTGGCGGGCGTCGCAGGCGATTGCATTACACCGGCTTAGGCTCAGCCACAAGTACAGGCACGGTGCCGCTGGTATCCCCATCGTCCTTGACGGTACGGCGACGACGCAAAACGATACCTGCTATAGCCGGGAGTACGAACAGCGTCAGGATGGTGGCCGTCACAAGGCCCCCGATGACCACAGTCGCAAGTGGTTTTTGCACTTCGGCGCCTGTGCCGGTGGCAATTGCCATCGGCACGAAGCCCAGGGAGGCCACCAATGCGGTCATCAGGACAGGCCGCAGACGCTCCATTGCACCGTCGATTACCGCCTTGGAAGCTTCCATGCCATCAGCTATCCGTTTATTGACAGCAGAGATGAGCACCAGGCCGTTGAGCACGGCCACGCCAGATACGGCAATGAAGCCCACTGCTGCTGAAATCGAGAACGGAATGCCGCGCAGTACCAATGCAAACACGCCTCCTGCCAACGCCAGCGGCACAGCCGTCAGCACGGTTGCCGTCAACATCGCATTTCCGATTGCCATGTACAACGCGACAGAGATCAGCACGAAGCAGATAGGCACAATGATCATCAGACGTTCGGTCGCCGCACGCAGGTTTTGGAATTGGCCACCCCATTCAATCCATGAACCTGGCGCCAATTTGACCTCTTTCTGCAGGCGCTGCTGCGCTTCGTCGACATAGCTGCCCATATCGCGGCCGACGACATTGGCCTCGACATAGATACGGCGCTTGCCATTGTCGCGGCTGACTTCGTTCAAGCCTTGGGTAAAGCGGAATTCCACAAGCTGACGCAGTGGCACTGACTGGCGCACTTGTTCACCGGTGGCTGGCAGCATGATGGGCAAAGCACCCAGCTCATCAAGGTTGTCGCGCAGTGCCGGCGGCAAGCGCACGACAATATCGAAACGCCGGTCGCCTTCAAAGATCTGACCGGCCGAACGGCCCGCCAGCGCAGTGGCCACAGTGTCGGCAACTTCTTTGACTGTCAGGCCATATCGAGCGATAGCGGCACGGTCAAACGAAATGTCGAATGTCGGAAACCCTTCCGTTTGCGCCACTCGCACGTCGGCCGCACCTGGCACCTTGCGCAGCACTGCTGCAATTTCCTTGGCATTTTGGGCGAGCTTGTCCAGATCATCACCAAAGACCTTGACGGCGACATCACTGCGCACGCCGCCGATCAGCTCATTGAAGCGCATTTCAATCGGCTGAGTGACGTCATAGTTGTTACCGATGATAGGCGCAGTCTTGGCGCGGATACGTTCGATGACCTGTTCTTTGGTGGTGATGCCTGCAGGCCATTCCTCCTTCGGTTTCAGAATCACGTAGTTATCCGACGCGTTCGGTGGCATCGGGTCGGCCGCCAAGCTGGCGGTACCAGCTTTCGAATACACGGTTTTGACTTCCGGAAGTGACAGAATGGCGCGCTCGATCGGCAGGTCAAGTGCTGCCGATGCTTCGATCGGCGTCGACGGGATACGTACCGAAGACAGATTCAGATTATGCTCATCGAGGGTAGGCATGAACTCGCGACCAACAAAGCTGAAGGCCACACCTGCAAGTATCAGTACGGCGACACCGGCGCCGATAAACGGCAGCGGTCGCGCTACAGCACGGCGCAGCAGCGGCTCATAGCGGTTTTTCGTCATGACGATAGCTTTGACCTCATGCTCGGCCACTTTCCCGTTCATCATTACCGCGATCAGCGCCGGCACGAACGTCAGCGACAGGACGAAAGCTGAGCCCAGGGCGAGCATCAGAGTGATCACCATCGGCGAGAACATCTTTCCTTCCACGCCTTGGAAGCTCAGACAAGGCAGAAACACCAGGAAGATCACCAATTGGCCGTAAATGGTGGGACGAAGCATTTCGCGTGATGACGCCACCACTTCTTCCAGACGTTCCTTCAGCAACAGGAGTCGCCCTTCTTGATGCTGGCGTTGGGCCAAGCGGCGCAAGGTATTTTCAACGATGATCACGGCGCCATCGATGATCAGACCAAAGTCGAGCGCACCAAGGCTCATCAGGTTGCCGGAGATCCCCATCGAATTCATGCCGATGGCGCTCATCAGCAGCGATAGTGGGATGACCAATGCGGCGATGATCGCTGCGCGCCAGTTGCCCAACAATGCAAACAGAATGACGATCACCAGCAGCGCGCCCTCAGCCAGATTTTTCGCGACAGTGGTAATGGTGGCAACCACCAGTTGTGAGCGATCCAGCGTTGGCACGATAGTGATGCCGGCAGGAAGCGTTTTAGTCACCACCTTCAGCTTTTCGCCGACGGCGCTGGCGACTGTGCGGCTGTTTGCACCAACCAGCATCAGCGCGCTACCGATCACCGTTTCGTAGCCATCGCGACTTGCCGCGCCACGGCGCAACTCGCCACCGATGGTAACCTTGGCAACCTGACTGACCATAATCGGTACACCGTTACGGGTAGCAATTACTGCGCGCGCTATCTCGTCGGCACTGCGGGCGCGGCCGTCCGCGCGCACCAGATAAGCTTCGCCGGAGCGACGAATGTAATTGGCACCCACCGACACGTTGGATGCTTCGAGTGCGGTGGCGAGTTCGGCGTACGAAATGCCTAGCGCAACCAATTTGGCGGAATCAGGTTCGACCACGTATTCCTTGACGTAACCACCCAAGGAATCGACATCGGCCACACCCGGTGTCGTACGCAATTGCGGACGCACGATCCAGTCCTGGACTGTACGCAGGTACGCCAGTTTTGACACTTCGTCGGACAGGCTCTCGCCCTGATCGGTCAAAAAGCTGCCATCACTTTGCCAGCCGGCCTTGCCATCGTTACGCGGTGCTCCCTTGCCTTCAGGATGGGTGAACTCCACACTATAGTGAAACACTTCACCAAGCCCGGTAGACACCGGACCCATCTGCGGTTGGGCCTCCTCAGGCAGATCTGCCCGTGCCCGCGCCAAGCGTTCAGAAACTTGCTGACGCATGAAATAGAGATCGGTATTTTCCTTGAAGATGGCGGTGACCTGGCTAAAACCGTTACGCGAGAACGAGCGCACAGTCTCGACGCCGGCCAAGCCGGAAAGCGCAGTCTCGATCGGATAGGTCACGCGCTTTTCGATTTCGACCGGACTTAGTGTCGGAACGACAGTATTGATCTGCACTTGCTTGTTGGTGATGTCCGGTGTGACATCAATTGGCAGTAAATTGAGCTGCCACGCACCGATCACCGCCACGATGATGGTCATGAACAGGACCAGCCAACGCGACCGAACGGAGCTGGTAATTATGGAATCAATCATTATTCTTCCTTGCCAGACTTAATCATGTCGGCCTTCACGAGAAAGGCGTTGCGAGTGGCGACCTGGTCGCCGGCCTTGACGCCGGAGACGATCTGCGCCACACCGCCGCTACGTATGCCCACCAGTACTGGTTGGATGCGAAAGCCTTTCTGGCTGCGCACGAACACCACGTCACGACCCTCAAGGTTTTGTACCGCTTCCTCCGGTACCACCAAGCCGTCGCCTTGACCCTTGACGTGCAGGCGTACCCGCACGCCTTCGCCGACGACCAGCGCCGCGGTGGCGGCAGTCGGCGTCAGTATCACGGTCGCGGAGCGCGTAGCACCGTTGACCGTCGATGTTACCGAGCGCACAGTGGCATCGACTGGCATGCCATTGGACGCTATCACGGTCGCCTGGTCGCCACTGGAGATGCGGATGATGTCGGCGGATGAGACGGCAGCTTCAATCTGTACCGGACCTGTGCCAGCGACGCGAAATAATTCGGTCTGAGGCTGCACAAAACTGCCCAGTGTGGCGGCGTTAAACGTGACCTTGCCGGCGATCGGGCTGACGACGGCTACCGATCTGCCATCGGCGGCCACCTTCGCGGCACGAGCCACGGCGTTGGCGCGTTGTGCCTCGCTTTCGGCAACGGCCAGCGTCGCCTGTGCCGCTTCAAGATCAGCACGCGGCGTGACACCCTGTTCGAATAGCGAGGCTTCACGCGCTTGGTTCTTGCGAGCGAGTTCAGCCTTGGCATTGGCGACGGTGCGCTCCGCAGCAAGGCCTGCTGCTTCCATACTTTCGACGGTAGCGAGCGTTTCGCCGGCCTTCACGGTATCGCCTAACTGGCGATTGATCCGTGCGATGTTGCCCGCCGCGCGGGCAACAATGACGGCTTCGCTGTTAGGTTGAGCGGCAACCGAACCTGGCGCCAGGATCTCGGAGCGCAGACCGCCTGCAGCAACGGCTTCAACCGCGATGCCGGCAGCTTTGAGGTATTCACCAGGAATATTAACTTCCTGTACCGGCTCTACGGCCGCAGCAGGTGTGGAAGAGGCCACCGCTGCAACAACCGGTGCCTTTTTGGTCCCGGTCCATTGCGCGGCGCCGAAGCCGGCGGCGGCAGCGATTGCCACCAGGGCTGCGGCGAGCGGCAGGTTAATGGCGCGACGTGGTTTTTCTGTCATGGTGTAACTCCAAATGCGATGCGGCCTTCGGCCGTGAAAAGGGTAGCGAGGGCGCGCACGCGCGCCAAGCGGGCTTCAATGGAGAGAGCCTGTGCTTCGGATAATGCGCGCCGGATAGCCAGTAATTCGATCAGTGGTGTCTTGCCAGCGTCATAGCCGGCTCGCCCCAATCGATAGGCGTCGACTGCGGCAGTTTCGCCCTGTTCGGCGGCTTGGAGGCGTCGCTCTGTAGCCACCACCCGGGCTTGTGCGGCGCGGTGCGTTGCCTGTGCTTCCAACCGCGCCGCTTCCACACGCTGTTCGGCGGCGCTGGCCCGCTCACGCGCGGCTGTCACGCCATGCTGATTGCGATCAAACAAGGGGATGTTGATGTTGACGCCAATGATGGCGGCACGCTCGTTACTCCAGCCAAACTTCCGCATGCCTGCGCTAACACCCACATCGGGAACCCAGCGTTTTTGCTCCATCCTCACTTGCGCCGTTAATGCGTCGCTTTCTGCACGCGCGCTGGCCAGCGCTGGCGACGCGTCGGTCGTCCAGCGTTGATCGCTACGGGGTGCTATTGCGTGGTCGAGAAACGGATGGCTGATGCCGGTGTATGGCTGATCGGCGCCAGCTACCGCAGATAATCGCTCCAGCGCATCAGTAGCGTCAGCCACGGCCGACTGAACCGCTGCTTCGGCGGCAGATACGCTGGCGCGCGCTTGTGCCAAGCGCAGCTGGGCTTCACGGCCGGCTTGCACCAGCGCCGTTGTCGCGCGAAAGTCATCGTTGGCGCGAGCCAGTTCGGCATCGGCCACTTGTTTTCGCAATTGCATGGCCTCTGCCGTGGCGTAGGCGACTGCCAATTCATTGGCGAAAGCAATGCGAATCTGACGTTCGCGCGCGCCCACCGCATCGGCCTTGCGTTGCTCCGCTTCGATACGGGCGCTGCGCTTGCCTCCGATCTCGAATACCTGCGTTAAGGTATAAGTGTCTTGGCGCTGGCTGACGCCGTCCATCTTGGGTGCGCCAAGATTTTCGCCGGTGTAACCCAGCGAAGGGTTAGCCCAGGCGCGTGCCTGGCGCGCATCGGCGCCGGCAGCGCGCACCGTGGCGGCCTGCTCCAGCAGCGCCGGTGCCTGCGTTTCAGATTGTTGCAATAGTGCAGCCAGCGATGGCGCGTCGGCCGCTTGGGCAGCGCCCACGAATAGAGACAGGACGATGCCTGTCAGTTTGCCGCGCGCAAGTGCGCACGGACTCACGGATAACCTGTACATAGTTAAGCCCCTGCTTGTTAAAAAGAGTGCAGTGCAGCGGGCCGCAGCATGAACGTCAGGCGTTCATGCGCTTTACAGGAATGTGAAGGAGGGCAGCCCGCGTGTTAGACGGGCGAACGAGGAGGACGTAACAGCGGTAATGTGGCTCGATCGGAAAAAGTGTCGAGAAATGCTTCAGGGGCGATACGAATATCGAGAACCAGCGGCAGCTGAAATGGCGGAGGGAACAGCAAGTTCATGCTGTTTCCGTGCTCGAAGTCGGACAGGTGACGGGATGATTTTTGAGAATCGTCGAGATGGACGTCGCCGTCGTCGTCACCAGCGTCGTCGAGATCGTGGTGATGGAGAATTTCGGAGGAATGCTCCGTCATGTGCTTGGCGACGAAGCCGATCCCGTATGTGTTGTAGCCTTCCATGACGTGAGCGAAGTTGCGTTCCGCAGCAATCAGCGATTGCAAGGGAAGCAAAAACATCATCAAGATGAGTAGCGCTTTCTTCATGTGCGAAGGATATCGTCGGTAGGCAACAAACAAAGTATGTGTAGTATTATATCCCCTAGGGAGGATACCATGTCAATTCATAATTCGCATTCAGCGATCATAAAGCGCCTCAAGCGTGCCGGCGGCCACCTTAGCAGCATTGTCGCCATGCTGGAGGAGGATCGCCCTTGTGTAGAAATCGCGCAACAGTTGCAGGCAGTCGAAAGTGCCATCGGTTCGGCCAAAAAAGCACTCATACACGACCATATCAGTGAATGCCTGACCGTTACCAGTGCCGATACACAAGGGCATGACCGAAATGTTGCTGCGGAATTCAGAGCTATCGCCAAGTACTTATAGATAGTAGATTTTTTGACAATTTTGGCAATCCTGCACGTTAGAAGGAAAGTGCATGGCACTGCCTTCACGGTAGCAAGCTTTGTGGAAGCGAAACGGCCTGGTTTCCGCTTCATTCGATCAACTATGCGACATTTCCAGCGCCGCCAAGCCAGCATTGGCCACAAAGACGGACCTCGGCAACTTTTTACGCTTTTGCAACATCAGCAAGGTGATCGAGGGGGTTGAAAAGTCAACGAGCGAGTGTTTGGCACTTTTTTCTTTGTTAATCAAAAAAATGAACCGATGTTACAAATCACGCCACGCTGCCACTGTCACGGAAACACTCAGCTGTTTATACAAGTTTTTATTAAAACGACCTAATATCCCATTAAACTTTTTAATATCTCGTTGAAGTTTCTATTCCGACGTAGCCTGCCACTCAGGAGAAAGTCTTGCCCGTTTGTCGCTGCCGACAATTGCCGCTAGGTACAGACGCTGAGGCACTTGGAAAAAATAAAGTAAATGTCGTTACACCATCCTGTTCGCTCTGAACTTGAGCACTTCCGTGATGCAAGGACATGATCGACTTGACGATGGCCAGTCCTAATCCGGCTGATGCAGAAATGATCGATCTTGATTTGTCCGATCGGTAAAAACGGTCGAACAGGCGCGGCAAATCTTCCGCGACAATACTTGGGCCAGTGTTGGAAACCGATAGGTGCACACCATCTTGATCAGCCACCGTACGCAACACGATGGTGTTGCCTCTTGTCGTGTAACGAATAGCGTTGGAGACCAGATTGCTTACTGCGCGGCGCAGCAGGTGTGCGTCGGCATGCACCGTGCCGGTGGCAATCAGCAAAAGGAGAACCCCAGCCTCGGAGGCGGGGCCTTCGAAGTACTCGGTAATGCGCGTGAGCTCGCCGTGAGCGTCCAGTTGTTCCGTCGATAGTGCAACCTGATCGTGATCTGCACGAGCCAAGAACAACATGCTTTCCACCATTCTCGCTAGCCGCCCAAATTCTTCATAGTTAGATGAAAGCAGGTTTTGATATTCCTCGGTTTCTCTAGGTTGAGATAACACGACTTCGGTCTGAACCATCAGGTTGTTCAGCGGCGTGCGTAAATCATGAGCAAGGTCGCCAGCAAATTCGGACAGATTATTGAGACTGCTTTGCAGGCGGTTAAGCACCTCGTTAAACGAATCGGCCAGAACCCTTAGCTCAGCAGGTGCCGATTGTGCATCCAATCGTATTTCAAGGTTATGCGCCGTAATCTGTTGTGCTTGACCTGCAAATAACTTCACTTTCCCCAAGCCACAACGAACGACAATAAAGCCCAGTAGCGCTGTCAGCACTGCGCCGATGAGTCCTGCAATAACAACTTTCAATCTATAAGTAGCTAAGACCGCAGCAAGGCCATTGCTACTGCGGGCAAGCGTGATGGTGACTTCCGTACCGGTGGCGCCAACAGAACCCAGTGCACGGATGACTCGCAAATTTTGCTCGTTGCGCTGTACGGCATTGCGAACATGCGATGGTTCAGGTATCACAGCTGCAGGTATCGGTGCGGCGGCATCCGTGAACGAGTACTGGACATTATTACGCACCAAGATCTCCCTATTCTTAGCTTGTATCAGCAACGAAAACTCTCCGTGAATGTTAACTGCCTCCAAAAAACGATGAGGATGCAGGCGGATCGAGTCGACATCAGCCGTTTCCTCTAAAACGTGTCTGATGAATAGAATGCACTCCACGAGGTTGGTATCGTCCCGTTCCTGGAGTTGGCTTGCCAGCGCCTGATAAAGGTAAATGCCAAGCACGGAAAACACAAACACTGAAATAAAGGCAAAGAGTGCTCCCAACTGCGCGGTGAGAGACCAGTTGCTGACCCTCACCGCCGGTCTTCCAAAACATAACCCATACTGCGGATTGTATGGATAAGCTTAACTTCAAACGGATCATCAATTTTCGCCCGCAGGCGACGTATCGCAACATCGACAACATTGGTATCACTGTCGAAATTCATGTCCCAGACTTGAGAGGCAATCAGTGGCCGCGACAAAACTTGACCGACGCGCTTCAGCAGCAAATGCAAGAGGGCAAACTCCTTTGCAGTCAAATCGATGCGGATCCCAGCCCGAATGACTCGCCGCTTGGGAGCGTCTAGCTCCAGATCGGCGACGTGTAAGAGATCTGGTTCCCTAGTTGGACCTCGCCGAAGCAGTGTGCGGATGCGCACAAGAAGCTCTACAAAAGCAAATGGTTTTACCAGGTAGTCATCCGCGCCGAGTTCAAGTCCCTTAACGCGGTCATCCAAGCCATCCCGCGCAGTCAGAAAAAGTACCGGCGTATCAATGGTTTTGCGCAACTCCGATATCACCTGCCAGCCATCAAGGCCAGGAAGCATGACGTCAAGGACGATCAGATCATACTGTGACACGGTCGCAGCATGAAGCCCGTCTGGGCCGGTGGTGGCGAGATCGACTATAAAACCTGACTCGGTGAGACCCTTGCGAATATATTCGCCTGCCTTTTGTTCATCTTCCACCACTAATAGACGCATGTTGTTGTTCCACTGAGCAAGCTAATTATTGACATCTGACAGCATATGGGACTTCTGGTCAGCGTTTTTGCGTTGAGTCTACTTCGACCAAGTGACAACCGTCTGACGCCAACATTACATTTTTGTCAGAATCAACGTGTTTTCGAACCTATTAGAGCCAAAAATCAGATAAGTATTGATGGCCTTGCTGGCACTTGCAAGCCTTCCTCGACGATGTCCCTTCGGCCGTTCGGGTTGGTAGAGAAAATCCTGCATTATGGAAAATGATGCATTCGAATGTACGATATTTGCACGGCGGGCCTATGAAAACAAGGAAAAAGACAGTGTTCAGGCTTTTGGTTGCTGACATGGATGCGAGTCAGGAAGAATCGATAAAGCTGTTGTTAGAACGTGCCTCCTCACCCAATAAATATTATCTTAAAGGCAAATTAAATGGTTTAGTTATGTAGCAACAGCTTGCTGATCTGGCGTTTAGCATGTATCACATCCCAAGTAATATCCAGTTATAATCAGTCATGCTCAAACGCTTCCTCTATATTCTTGCTGTCGCTTTCGCTCTCCAGATGAGTTGGGGAATTGCGAGCGCATATTGCTTGCATGAGACCGGTAAAGCAAGTTTGCATTTTGGGCATCACCAGCACGAACACAAAACATCCAAAGATACTTGTTGTGGTTCTTCCTCTTCCAGTTCAAAGAAATCGGCTGTTCATCTTGACTGCCCATCGTGCTCGCATGGCTTGGTAGGCATGATCACTTGGGCTTCCAATTTCGAGGAGCCGTTGACGGCAATTCATTCCTCGCCGTTATTAGTTCGAGCACTACCCCCTCCCTATCCTGACTTACCTGAGCGCCCTCAGTGGCATGTTGCCGCCTAGTCCGGCGACATAGACTCATATACATCTTCGTATTTGTAGATCACCACTACAGGTGAGCGTGTCGTCGCCGGATTCTTCCCATTTTATTTTTTGGAGAATTCTATGCGACCATCATTTTTGCCGCTTGTGCTTGCGATCGTACTCGCATTTCCGCTGCAAGCGGCTGCACAGACGGAAGTACCGTCAGTTGCAACGGCAGCCCCAGCGGCTGCTCATAAAGGCGCTTCTGCATTGACATTGGCAGAAGCAATCAAACTCGCCTTTGAGGGCAACCCTGGGCTCCGGACAGCCATGCGTGATATTGATATCGCCGCTGGCGAATTGATCCAGGCGGGTACCCGACCTAACCCTGAGCTTTCCTTTGTTTCGGAGGGTCTTAAAAAAGAACAGAGGACACGAACTATACAATTCAGTCAACCGTTGGAGCTGGGTGGCAAACGTGCTGCCCGCATGGCGGCAGCGAGCCTCGGAGGAGATATTGCCTCTGCCGATCTGGCCGGGTACCGTACCTCGTTGCGCGCTGACGTCGTGACTGCTTTTTTCGACGTCGTAGCGGCTCAAGAGGGCTATCAACTTGCGCTTGCATCACAGCAACTTGCGCAGCGCGTCAGCGATGCAGCGGCGCGGCGTGTGATGGCAGGCAAGGTGTCTCCGGTAGAGCAAACCCGGGCTCGTGTGGCGGAAGCAAGCAGCAAGATTGAACTCAATCAGGCTGCCAATGATCTGACGCTGTCCAAACGGCGTCTCGCTGCAACTTGGGGAAGCCAGACACCCCAGTTTGATTCCGTTGTCGCACTTGAAATGCCAGCACAGGCTGTCCCTACCTCTAATGAATTGAATAATCGCCTTCCGACAGCCCCACAGACTCTCCGGGCACGTCTGGAAGTTGATCGCCAAGAGGCGTTGACTAAGGTAGAACGCAGCCGCAGGATTCCTGATGTAAATCTCATCGTTGGAACCCAGCGTGACGAACAACTTGGTCAAGTCGGGCCGCGTCGCACCATCTTGGGGCTATCGATTCCGTTGCCACTTTTCGATCGTAATCAAGGCAACGTCCTCGCAGCCTTGCGCCGAGCAGACAAAGCCAGAGATGAGCTGAAGGCAGTAGAGAACAGATTGTCAGCGGAAGTTGCTGAGGCAACTGCACGCCTCAGTGTTGCGCAGTCCGAATTGACAATTTTGCGGACCGACATTCTGCCAGGAGCGCTGAGTGCATATGAGGCAGCTTCAAAAGGGTTTGAACTCGGAAAATTTAGCTTCCTGGATGTCCTTGATGCACAGCGCACACTTTTCCAGGCAAAAACTCAATATGTACGCGCGCTCGCTGAATCACATCGCTCCGCCGCCGACATCGATCGCATTATCGGACGCGTTGAATCGAATGGCACTTTGATTGCACCTGCGATCTCATATCAGGAAACAAAATGAAAACACCGAACATTGAAAAGAAATCGCTGCGCGCGATGATGGCGATCGTAGCAATCGGCGCTGTGCTGTTGGCCGCCATTTTATTTACTGGTAAATCCGGCGGCGCCCCGGAAGGGACGGACACTGAAACTACCGCCAAGGCAGATGAAAAAGAGAAAGGCGTTGGAGGAGGCGCCGGCAAAGGCAGCCATGGCGGAAAATTGTTTGTCCAAGGGGCGACTACCGTTGAAGTCATCCTTGCAGAAGAGAAGGGAGAAGCTCGCCATCGCTTATGGCTCTACGAAAATGGCAAACCCGTCGCGCCGACTACCGCCACTGCGACCGAGCAAATCAAACGCGCTGACGGCCAGGTGATGAACTTTGAATTCGCAGTCGACAAAGATAGTTTGCTGGCCAAAGAGAGCATTGCCGAACCGCATATTTTTGATGCTCTCATTACTGTCCGTAAGGGCGGCGTCACGATCCCGATCAAGTTGCAAAGCGAGGAAGGCAAAATTGAGTTGACTGATGCTCAAATCAAGACTGCTGGGGTGATGGTAGCAAAATCCGGTACGGCGAGTATTAATAGTGCCTTTCAACTAGCTGGCGAAGTGCGCTTCAACGAAGACCGTACTGCACACATCGTGCCCCGTTTGCAAGGTGTAGTTGAAAGTGTGGCCGTCGACCTTGGTCAGCAGGTAAAGAAAGGACAAGTTCTAGCAATCATCGCCAGCACCGTTTTGTCTGAAATGCGCAGCGAATCGCTTGGTGCGCAAAAGCGCCTGGCGATGGCGAAATTGACCTACGACCGTGAGAAAAAATTGTGGGAAGACAAAATTTCCGCAGAGCAGGATTATTTGCAAGCCCAGCAGGGGCTGCGCGAAGCGGAAATAGCTGCTCAGAACGCTTCTCAAAAAATCGCCGCCATTGGTGCCTCTGGTGCTAGTTCCGGTGCATTGAACCGCTTTGAACTGCGTGCGCCATTCGATGGTGCAATCATCGAAAAGCACATTACTTTAGGCGAATCTGTGGCCGCCGATGTGAACGTATTCACGATTGCGGATCTGTCAACGGTATGGGCAGAAATCATCGTTCCCGCCAAGGATCTCGGCACTGTGCGCGTTGGTACGAAAGCACTCGTCAAGGCAACCACGATGGATTCCGAGGCATCTGGTGTCGTTTCCTATGTCGGTTCGCTGCTTGGAGAACAGACACGCACGGCTAAAGCCCGAGTCACCCTGGCCAACCCGAAACTGGCCTGGCGCCCGGGCCTGTTCGTCAATGTCGACATGACCTCCGATGAGCGCGAAGTACCTGTTGCGGTGGCCAGCGATGCAATCCAGACGGTCGAAGGTAGTCCAGCCGTGTATATCCGCATCGATGGCGGCTTTTTCGCTCAGCCAGTGGAGACCGGCCGCAGCGATGGGAAATACACCGAGATCGTAAAGGGTCTTGCTGCTGGTACTACGTATGCGGCAAAAGGTAGCTTCGTCCTCAAGGCGGAGCAGGGCAAAGACAGCGCCGAACATGCACATTAAGCCGGAGAAATCAAATGTTTGAACGCATAATCCGCTTTTCCATCGAGCATCGATGGTTGGTGATACTCGGTGTTATTGCCATGATGGGTATTGGTATCTTCAGCTACCAAAAGCTGCCAATTGATGCCGTACCCGATATTACCAATGTCCAGGTTCAGATTAATACCTCAGCACCAGGATATTCGCCGCTGGAAGTTGAACAACGTGTTACTTTTCCGATCGAAACAGTGATGGCCGGCTTGCCAAGTCTGGAGCAGACGCGCTCATTGTCGCGTTATGGCTTGTCGCAGATTACCGTCATCTTTAAAGATGGAACGGATATTTACTTCGCCAGGCAACTGGTCAACCAACGATTGCAGGAAGCGAAAGAACGCCTGCCTGAAGGCGTTTCTCCGGTACTCGGTCCAATTTCAACGGGTTTGGGCGAAATTTATCTCTGGACAGTTGAGAGTGAGCCGAACGCAAAGAAGGCCGATGGCCAGCCTTACACGCCGACGGATCTGCGTGAAATCCAGGACTGGATCATCAAGCCGCAATTGCGCAACGTGACTGGGGTTACGGAAATCAACTCCATAGGTGGCTTTGCAAAGGAATATCACGTTACACCGAACCCGACAAAGCTGTCATCGTATGGCCTGACGTTTCAGGACATCGTCACTGCGCTGGACGCGAACAACAACAATGTCGGTGCCGGTTATATTGAAAAACGTGGTGAACAGTTTCTGATCCGCGCTCCTGGCCAGGTAAAGTCGCTGGAGGATATGAGAAATATTATTCTCAATACCGTTCAAGGGGTACCGATTCGCATTCGTGATGTGGCCGAAGTCGAACTCGGGCGTGAACTGCGTACCGGTGCGGCGACCGATAACGGCCGCGAGGTTGTGTTGGGTACTGTCTTCATGCTGATTGGACAAAACAGTCGGATCGTCTCGCAAGCGGTAGACAAAAAAATGGCGGAGATTAACCGCACTTTGCCCGCTGGTGTCAAAGCCGTCACTGTTTATGACAGGACCGTGCTGGTTGACAAGGCAATCAATACCGTTAAGAAAAATCTGATGGAAGGCGCGGTACTGGTCATCGTCGTACTGTTCCTATTCCTTGGTAACATACGAGCTGCTCTGATCACCGCGATGGTCATTCCGCTGGCCATGCTGTTTACGTTCACGGGGATGGTAACTTATAAGGTCAGCGCGAACCTGATGAGTCTCGGCGCCCTTGACTTCGGCATCATCGTCGACGGAGCCGTTGTCATTGTAGAAAACTGCGTACGCCGTCTGGCTCATGCGCAAGCGCATCATCAACGCACATTGACTCGCGCGGAACGTTTTCATGAGGTATTTGCTGCGGCAAAAGAGGCACGTCGCCCATTGTTGTTCGGTCAGCTCATCATCATGATCGTCTATATTCCTATCTTCGCCCTGACCGGTGTGGAAGGAAAAATGTTCCATCCAATGGCATTTACCGTTGTCGCGGCACTTGTCGGCGCGATGATTCTGTCGCTCACTTTCATCCCGGCCGCTATCGCACTGTTTATCGGCAAGAATGTTGCTGAAAAAGAAAATCGCGTAATGGAGTTCGCCAAGCGCTTATACACGCCTTTGCTGGCCAAGGCGTTGCTCAATAAAGCTATCGTGGTAACCTCTGCAGTCGTGCTTATCGTACTGTCGGGTGCTGTCGCAAGTCGGATGGGGAGCGAGTTCATTCCCAATCTGAACGAAGGCGATTTTGCGATTCAGTCGTTGCGCATCCCCGGGACTAGCCTGACCCAGTCGATCGAAATGCAGAAACAGCTCGAAGCTGGTCTGAAGGCCAAGTTTCCGGAAATTGAGCGGGTCTTCGCGCGTACAGGTACTGCGGAAATTGCTTCTGACCCGATGCCGCCGAATATTTCAGACGGCTATGTGATGCTTAAGCCTGAAAAAGACTGGCCGAGTCCGAAAAAAACCCGCGCGCAAGTACTAGCGGCCGTACAAGCGGAGGCAGCCACTTACGCCGGCAACAGTTATGAGTTCTCACAGCCCATTCAGTTGCGCTTCAATGAACTCATTTCTGGGGTGCGTAGCGATGTCGCCGTCAAGATATTTGGCGACGATATGGACGTTCTGAATGCGACAGCGGCGCAGATCGCTGGTGTACTTTCTCGCATCCCCGGCGCGGCGGAGGTCAAGACCGAACAGACTTCAGGCCTGCCAATGCTCACTGTCAATATCGATCGGGAGAAGACTGCTCGCTATGGCCTCAATGTCGGCGCGGTTCAAGAAGCGTTGGCGATTGCTACAGGCGGAAGAAATGCCGGCACCGTGTTTGAGGGTGACCGCCGTTTCGACATCATCGTGCGGCTTCCGGAAGATCTGAGAACTGACTTGGAGGCACTCAAGCGCCTGCCTATTCCTTTGGCACGTTCTTCGGGAACGAACGGTGCGGCCGGGGAAGTTAGTTTCATACCTCTCTCCGAAGTAGCCACCCTCGATTTTGCACCAGGTCCTAATCAGATCAGCCGGGAGGATGGCAAGCGACGCATCGTGGTGAGCGCGAATGTGCGTGGGCGCGATATTGGTACCTTCGTTCCCGAAGCGGAAAAACTGATTCAGAAGGAAGTCAAAATACCACCTGGTTACTGGATGATCTGGGGCGGGACTTTTGAACAACTGCAGTCAGCAACCCAGCGACTGCAACTGGTCGTGCCACTCGCATTATTCCTCGTGTTTACCTTGCTATTCGTGATGTTCAATAACGCCAAGGACGGCTTGATTGTGTTCACAGGCATTCCGTTTGCGCTGACAGGCGGCATTCTGGCGCTTTGGCTGCGCGATATTCCGCTCTCGATTTCCGCTGCAGTCGGTTTTATCGCCTTGTCTGGTGTGGCCGTGCTGAACGGTTTAGTGATGATCTCCTTTATCCGGACACTTCGCGATGAGGGCATGTCCTTAGATCAGGCAATCACGACGGGTGCGCTGACTCGTTTGCGACCAGTCTTGATGACTGCATTAGTGGCATCGCTGGGATTTATTCCGATGGCGATTGCGACCGGCACAGGTGCGGAAGTACAACAGCCACTTGCGACAGTCGTTATCGGGGGAATTATTTCATCGACGCTGCTAACGCTACTGGTCCTTCCGCTGCTTTATCGCTTAGCACATGGCAAGGATGAGGATGCTGAATCCGGTACTGCCCAGGAAAAAGATCAACTTCCTGCTTGATCCTCATATTGATTAACGACAACTGATAACAAACCGCCCAAGCATGGCATCGCTTGGGCGGAAAAAGAGCGACATAGACGTGGTCAGAAATCACAACACCGCCATAGGCACAGTAGAAAAGTATGATTTCGATAATACTTAATGTAATTATTATTTATTTTATTAAAAATGAAAATTTTTAATTAACATTTTTAGAATTTCTTCTTGGTTCGCGCGATCAGAAGGTTGTCAGTAATTGAATTTTTTCAAAAAATATTACGATTTAATTATGCATTGATATGATGTATAGGGAAAGAGTTGGTGTACCAATGGAAAATGAAAGAGAATTTATAAAATATATCGGTGAAAAATTGTTGATATTGGCACTCGTTTTATTGTTGATTTTTGTTTTTTTTGATTCTGTGTCCTATTGGTTGCCGGATTTAAATTGGTTAATCACAAATATTTTATAGAAATAAAATATTTCACAATCAAATAAAATAATTTTTTGGTAAAGATGGGGGGAGTCATGCGTATATTATTGCTGGGAAGTGATATCTCATTTGCCGACAAGGTATTTGATAGCGCCTTGAAAAATGGCTGGAATATCAATCATGTAAAAGACCTTATCGCAGCAAGATTGGCCTTGCTTGAGACGAGTTACTCTATTGTCCTAATCGATAATGATCTATCTTCGAAATTCGGGTTGAACCTCCTTCGAAATATGCGTGCACAATATGATGTGACACCAGTACTCATAACAGCCGAATCCTGTAAGGTGAGTGAGCGTATAACCTGGATTGATGCTGGTGCAGACGATTATTTGCTGAAACCATTTGAATTTGATGAGCTGTGGGCGCGTGTACGCGCAGTAACCCGAAGAAGTGAGGGCCGTATGGTGCCTTTAATAACTTGGGGCGATATTGAAATTGACGTCGTAAAGCGTAGTGTAACGCGTGCTGGTAAGCCAGTCCGGCTTAGCGATCACGAATACCGGATCCTGCTGACCCTTATGCAGGGAAAGGGACATGTTGTTGGACATGAGCATCTGGAAGCAATGATGTATGACGGAGCGGCTACGATTGAAAGCAATACGCTAGCCGTGCATATTTGTCAGGTCCGACGCAAACTGGGTGCGGGCATTATTACTACCGCCTATGGCCAAGGATATTTAATGGCTAATCCGTGCTGAAAATTCATTTGGCGTTGACTGCGTTCTAAATACAAAATATAAAAATTAAAAAGCCATATTAATTTTAATATACATCTCACATATTAATTGAGATTTGAAATGAATGATGCGATTAAAAATTCTCCGATAGTAGAAAACAAACCACTTGAAAGCGTGGGAGCCCGCAATCTGACAGAGATGCCTGATTTTCATCTGGACGTCACTTGGACAGTTTTGGGTACATCCGTTCTGACATTCTTGCTGCTCATGGGATTCGTGTTATGGATGCGGCTGTCGAGTCGTAGAAGAAAGTTGGTAAAGAAAGAAATTCTTCTACCGATTCGACATCCACGCAAGCGAAAACGGCGACGCCATTAAAACCATTGTGAATTCCCAAATTTTAATAAATTAGAGGAAGGTTATATTTTGATGCTTCGCTTTCAAGCAATGAGCTGGATTGAAGTCGCTTCTCACATTATTGATATGTTGATCGCCTATGCTTTGGCATTGCCAATTGGCTGGGACAGAGAGTCAGCAACAAATGGTGGCGCAGGTTTGCGGACATTTCCTATAGTTGCAATGGCCAGCTGCGGTTTTATTTTAATTGGAATCGGTGCGTTCGGTGAAAATTCACCACAGTTAGCGCAGGTTCTATACGGTTTGATCGTGGGGATTGGATTTATTGGTACCGGTACTATCTTCAAGAGTAGCAGCGAGATGCGCGGAAATACCACGGCATCGACAGTGTGGGTGACTGGCGCAATTGGCGCTGCAGTGGGATTTGCTTTGTACGATATCGCCGTGGTATTGAGTTTTGTAACTTTTTTGACACTACGTCTCAGAAAATTAAATACATGAATGATCATGAATGCCCATCATTACGAATATTTCTTTTGAAGTTTTATGTATAATTATTTGTTAAAATTAATGAAATTTAAAATTATTATCAATAGGAAGATATTTTAAAATATATTTCGGAGTAAACTATGTTGGAACACATCAAAGCAAGTTTGACCGATGCTAAGCAGGCCCTCGATACATTTCTAGCCGACGAAGCTGGGCTGCAGCGGGTAGAGCGTGCAGCAAATGTCTTGCTGGCTGCCTTTAATGGTGAAGGAAGGATATTCACATGTGGTAACGGAGGGTCCATGTGCGACGCGATGCATTTTGCAGAAGAGTTTACTGGGCGTTTCCGTAATGATCGATCTGGTCTGCCAGCAACAGCGATCAGTGACCCAAGCCATATGTCGTGTGTTGCAAACGATTTCGGATATGACCAGGTATTTTCTCGCTATCTGGAAGCGCATGGTCGTAAAGGCGATGTGTTGTTAGCCATTAGTACGAGCGGGAAAAGTCCGTCGATCATTATGGCTGTTACCAGCGCGCGCAATCTCGGAATGAAGGTAATTGGATTGACAGGCAAGGCGGGTTCGGAATTTGAGCCACTATGCGATGTTTGTATTTGTGCACCAGCTGGCCAATATGCAGACCGCGTGCAAGAGATGCATATTAAAATTATTCACATACTGATCGAATTGGTAGAGCGTTCGCGCTTTCCTGAAAACTACTAGTACATTTATGTGAAAATCCGGTCTCACTGGAATGCAGAGAATTTTTACCTGATGAGATAAAACTTGTCTTTGGTTTGTACTGTTTTTTTACTTCCCATCGTTAGGGATGGTTCTTAAAGACACTGTTCCAATAGCTGCGCGAAAGATGCGGTATCGGAAAATGTTAAGTACGACCGACGTTCCACAGCGCAAGCTCCATTATTCCTTTGACATGAAAGAATTAATCCATGAATGCAACTAAACATCCCGTTGAAGGCGGACCGGAAGATAAACAGCCTGACAAGGCTGCGCAAGCCCACGACCATCCTGGGCAGGTGGCATCTGATCACCGCCCTAAGGATGAACATGCTGGCCACGACCATGCGCATGGTGGTGCTTTGGGTGAAAATGCGGAACTCATTTTTGCCGGTTTATCTGGCGTCTTGCTGCTGGCAGGATGGGGGATCGAAAAATTCTCGTTCGGCCCAAGCTGGTTGCCTACTGCATCATTTGTTGCAGCGTATTTTTTCGGCGGATTTTTTACCGCCAAGGAAGCGATCGAGAATATCCGTGCGCGTCGTTTCGAAATTGACACTCTGATGCTGGTCGCTGCCGTGGGTGCTGCGGCATTGGGAAAATGGGCGGAAGGGGCTCTATTACTGTTTTTGTTTAGCCTTGGGCATTCGCTGGAGCATTATGCAATGGGGCGTGCCCGTCGTGCGATCGAGGCATTGGCCAAGCTTGCTCCCGAAACGGCCAACGTACGCAGGAATGGGACCATGATTGAGCTTCCAGTGTCACAACTGCAGCTCGGCGATATCGTGATTGTCCGACCGAACGAACGCCTTCCTGCTGACGGTGTGGTGACCCTGGGTACCAGCAGTGTGAACCAGGCGCCAGTAACCGGCGAAAGCGTTCCCGTCGACAAGCAACCCGCTTCTAATCCTGCAGAGGCGGTGAAGGCTTTCGACAAGGTCGCAGCTGTAAACCGCGTGTTCGCAGGCACCATCAATGGTAGTGGCGTCATCGAGGTCATGGTGGCCCGGCGTGCGGATCAGTCGACGATGGCGCGCGTAGTCAAGATGGTTGCCGATGCAGAAACGCAGCGCTCACCGACGCAGAATTTTACCGAAAAGTTTGAGCGTATTTTCGTGCCGGCGGTTCTTGTTCTAGTAACCATTCTGCTGTTTGCCGGAGTTGTGGTGGATGAACCTTTCTCGGACAGCTTTTACCGCGCCATGGCTGTCCTGGTTGCCGCAAGCCCATGTGCGTTGGCCATCTCCGTACCAAGTGCTGTATTGAGCGGTGTTGCAAGGGCGGCGCGGGGTGGTGTGCTGGTAAAAGGAGGAGCGCCGCTGGAAAATCTCGGCACGCTTACTTCAATTGCTTTTGATAAAACCGGCACTCTCACTGAAGGCAAGCCTAAGCTGACTGATGCTGTTGCGGCTAACGGGGCGAGCGAACAGGAACTGTTATCAGTAGCTATGGCAATCGAGGAGCATAGTGACCATCCGCTGGCGTCTGCCGTGGTGGTCGGTGCAAAGGAACGACTAGGGAACTCCGTGATACCAGTGCAGGCGTCCGATATCAAGAGCATTACGGGTCGCGGAGTACAGGCGCTGGTTGGTGAAGAACTCGTGTACATTGCCAAGCCGGTCTTTTTTTCGGAAACAGCCGGCAATGTCCTGCCGGTAGACGTGCTCAACGCTGATCTGAAACTAGTGGAAGCTGGGCGTACGACCATGATTGTTCTTAAAGGGAAACGCTTTCTGGGAGTACTGGGCGTCATGGATACGCCTCGTCCTGTGGCAGGAGAGGTCATGGCGGCGCTGCGTGGTTTGGGTATCGATCGCCTGATCATGATTTCAGGCGATAATCAGCAAGTTGCCAATGCGGTTGCCAAAAGCGTAGGCTTAACTGAGGCGCGTGGCGACCTGATGCCAGAGCAAAAGGTCGAAGCGATCAAGGAACTTCGTGATAAGCACGGCAAAGTCGCCATGGTTGGCGATGGCGTCAACGATGCACCAGCTATGGCAAATGCAACAGTGGGAATCGCCATGGGCGCTGCGGGTTCGGACGTTGCGCTAGAAACGGCAGATGTTGCACTGATGGCAGACGACCTTGCACAATTACCCTTCGCCGTAGGACTGTCCAGGAGCACCAGTCGTATCATCAAGCAAAACTTGTGGGTCAGTTTGGGCGTCGTCGCGGTATTGATACCAGCCACCATAATGGGTTTGAACATTGGGACCGCGGTCATATTCCATGAAGGATCGACGTTGCTGGTTGTCATCAATGCATTACGTTTGCTGGTTTATGGTGATGTTAAATCTGCAAAAACCATCGCGTAAAAAGAAAGGGCGCGCTCCAGAGCTGAACGGTAGCGCGCCGAAATTTATTTTCTTAAATCCTCCCTCGTTGGCTCTATGCAGAGCCAAAATAAAGAGCAAGGATTAGCGCCGCGGCGAACCAGATCGACCATAACGTATGGCTCAGAAAATGGGCCCCGCGTAATTGCTGTGATATACCCATGGTTAACCCCACCGCAAGACCTGCTACGCCCGCAAGAATAGCCTTTTTTGGCTCGGCCGGTAGCCAAAAAACACATAACGAAATCAGCCATAAGCCGCCTGAAGCGTGTCCGGCAGGAAAACAATTTCCGGCTATAACGAAATCCGGCATAAATTCCAGAAGACGGTAATAAGGCACGGTGCCGCCAAATTGATCAATATCCCAAGGGCAGTGCGACCGGCTACGCCTCTTCAATAGACTGATAGTCGCAGGAACCAGTATCTACGATAGAATGACTAGTCGGATGCGGCGGTCGAATTTGGGTTTCCAAAACTTTCCCGGATACTTCCAGCCGATCATGGTTAGAATAGCAAAGCCAATAGCCAGTAAAATCAGTGAATTTTTAAGATATTTGTGTAACAGGCGTTCGGTCACCCATGGATTTCGCAACGGAAAAACCTGCTGTTGGGCGTCAAAGCTCAGTCCTGCTAGCCACATGTCGATATTAGCGGCCTGCCCCATCCATAATAGCAAGCCGGCGCTAACAGCTAAGAGGAGCAATGCCTTGGAGTATGCCTTACTCTGCATTGGTGCATCCGTTTAAGATATCAAGCTCTGGCTTGTAAACTGAGGTGCTTACGCCGAGCAATCCCAGTATCGAATGGAATACATTATCGTGCGAGTAAGGCAAGGCGCGTCGCGCGTCCAGACAAGAACGTTTGAGTCGCAGTCTGTCTTGAAAGCGATCTGACATCCATATAAGCATCGGTACGTGGCGCTGTTCTATGGGGGATATAACAAAAGGCGTTCCAAAAAAACAACTTAAATGATATGTAAGAGAATGAATCAGTGGATAATAGTTAATTCGATGGCGGATGCCTGTATTCGATCAACCTTTTCTCAGCATCGCATAGAAAAATATCCGCGAAGTATACATCGTATATTCTTATCTCGAATTTTAGATAGGAGGGGCACAAATTTCTGGATATTGCAGAAAAAATGAATTGGCTGTGCAAAGCCATTGCTTCTGGAATAGCAAGTAATGTATAAGTCTGGCACGTAGATGTATGCTGCAAACTACGGTTCGCGTAGCGGTTTGGCAGGCTGTTTGGCAGGCTTTAGCTACGCGAGTAACAAGCTACACTGTCGGGCTACATGCCACGTGCAAGGAAATGACATGTGCCGGTTAAACAGTTATCAGCTAGTTGGCATAAAGAGGATTTGATCCCACATATACGCGAACACCATGCGTTTTCATTTCGGCTGGGGCAATGGAGGATAGGTCAAAATCATCTGTAGGGCGAAGAGTATCGAATAGCCAGGTAAACTGTTTTCCATCAGAGGTGAATGTAACGACATCTCCCTGCCTGACATTTACATATTTTGTAGATGGCAAAATTGTGACGCTACGTGTTACTGCTTGGGTTTGGACCGTGCTGCCAAGGTTGGTTTTAGCCATGACTTTACTCTGAGACTGAGCAGTGGCAATTAGCGGGCTGAGGGATGCAATCACAAACGCGGTGATGATTTTGGTTTTGATTAAGTTCATTTGATCTCCTGCCTCATGGTTGTGGTGAAAGAATCTTCGAATTCGGTGAGTTCATTTTATAGAAGTGATCGCACACCGGAATGGCCGAATCATTACATTTGCATTACAACAGTAAGCGTCAGCTACCCAATCTTTACCGCTCTCTCCGCGTCGAGTAATGAGGTACCCTGACTTTTTCGGACACTCTAGTTTGGTAAACTTCACCAACTGGAGAACTTATGACACGCTCAACAACATACACACCGGAGCTTCGGGAAGAAGCGGTAAAACTGGTCCTGACACAAGGCCTGACGCTGGAAGATGCTGCGTTGCGCCTGACCATTCCAAAGGGCACGCTGGCAACTGGGTGAGTGCGGCAAGGCGCGGCACGTCGCCCAAAGTGGCCCCCGGCAGCCGCGGTTGTGTCGCGTTGTTGATCCGAAGACGGAATTTTCCAGGAAAGGAACTGGGGT
>JAEAMG010000657.1_pt1 | contig 36208 bp, 33 predicted proteins | sample 8958741 | NCBI WGS metagenome assembly JAEAMG01 (sample SAMN16933256, study PRJNA681125) | bioreactor sludge metagenome | isolation source: anaerobic bioreactor treating anionic surfactant - SDBS | place: India: Bengaluru | collected 2019-02-28 | reverse complement strand
CATCGGAACATTCTCTCAGGAAAGTTGGTCTCCGACAAACCCGGTACGGTTCAGTAATTTTTTGGTCTAAACAATTAAATAGTGGCGTGCAAACAGTAGAATAACCATGAATAATTTTATAATTAGTAATTAATACCTGAGAGCCTTCAAGCAAAAAATATAATCCACCTTCACCAAAGACTGGTAGATTGACTTTTGGCATTACATGCGAAAAGCCTCTAAATACAACTTCCAGACTTTCTAACTCTAATTCAATTGAATTCGTAAAAAAAATCCGCTGTTCTAGTGTCCAGCTATTAATCAATTTTAAAATTGCGGTACTAATATTTCGACTTTGATAGATATTTCCTCGCATTAGCCTAATCGATTGATATAGATCTGATACTTTATTTTTCTCTTGTTCCTGCAAGAATTTTTCAATGATTACTTCATCTGGATATTCCTCTAATTGTAAAATGACTTGTTCTAAATATTGATGATAATCTTTCAATAAAGTAATTTTTTCTTGCATAAGATTCTAATTTTCAAATATTTCTATAATTATAGACATTAATATATTTATGAAAACATGCTAAAAATAATCCATCCCCTTAAAACTTAAAAGAACCCCATGAAAAACCTAAAACCCCTCCTCCTAGCTTTGACCCTTGGCACAACAGCCATCACCACCCAAGCGACTGAACCCACCACCATCCAAGCCCCAAAACAAGTCGCGGGCTATTACCACCATCAAATCGGTAATACCCAAATCACCGCCCTACTTGATGGAACCAACTATCTAAATCCATCCATGTTTACAGGCTTAAGCGATGAAGAAAAAACCGACATTCTAAAGAAATATGCCGCGATCAATGACAAAGGCATTCAAACATCTGTGAATGCATTTCTGATAAATACAGGCAATCAACTATTGATGGTGGATAGCGGTGCAGCCAGCTGCTTTGGCACACATTTAGGTTCAATCTATAACAACCTCAAAGCATCAGGTTACAAGCCTGAACAAGTGAACGAGATTTTCCTGACGCATCTACACCCGGACCATGTCTGCGGTATTTCCAATAACGGCGTAGCGAATTATCCAAATGCCACGCTGCACATTGCCAAAACGGAATATGATTTCTGGCTGAGTCCAAATACAGTCAAAAAACTACCCAAGGACAAACAGGCTGGTTTCTTAGGTACAGTGGATAAAATTAAAGCTGCGCTTGCACCGTATGAAAAAGCCAAAAAGATTAAAGTCTTCTCAGATAAATCTTTAGCCTTTGGTGATATTCAATTTAAACCGTCTTTTGGTCATACCCCAGGGCATTACAGCTTTAAACTCAAAGCTGATGGTCAGGAAGTAGTATTTATTGGTGACATCGTGCATTCACACACTTTGCAGTTTGACAAACCAGAAACCTCGATTGAGTTTGATACTGATCCTCAAACAGCGGTACAGACACGTCTGAAACACTTTGCCGAATATGCCAAAGACGGTCAGCTGATTGCTGCACCGCACCTACCTTTCCCGGGCCTTGGACATATTTATTCCAAAGATGGGAAGAGTTATCAGTGGATTCCAGTTCATTTTAAAGATTAAAAAAATCCCCTCACTTGAGGGGATTTTTGATTTTATCTGCGTTTCAATTGTCCGCTGAACTTAAAATTGAATTTGATATTTCATCGGCAACATAACGTTTACGTCCGGTCTGTTTGGCTTTAAACAGGTTTTTATCGACCATATTCAAAAAGTGTATTTTGTCCTCTTTTTCTGTCGGGCAAATACATTTCACCCCCAGACTTACACTTACATTCTCTGAAATGGGAGATGCCCGATGGGGTAATTTTGCCTGCTCAATTATGCGAACTATATTGTCTGCAATTTGAATCGCTCCCTCTAAATTTGTTTCTGGCAACACGATCGCAAATTCCTCTCCCCCATAACGCGCCACCAGGTCACGGGGACGTACACAGCAACTTTCCAGCATCTGTGCAATCTGCTTGATACAGGCATCGCCGATAATATGTCCGTTAAAATCATTGTATTGTTTAAAGAAATCGATATCGATCAAAATGACCGACAATGGCTTTTGTTCACGTATTGCGTTGTTCCATTCACGTGAATAGAAATCATCAAATAAGCGTCGGTTGGCAATTTCAGTTAAACCGTCTTTATAGGAAAACTCTTCCAGCTTGCGGTGCAATGCTTTTAATTCTTCTTCCTTTTTCTTACGTTCAGAAATATCAAACATAAAGCCGACTAAACGTTCAACTTCACCATTTTCCTTACGCACCACATGGACTACATCACGAATCCAGCAATATCCACCGCTTGCCTTTAAGGCACGATAATCCGCTTCATGATCTATGCCGGCAATCGATTGCGACACACAATAATTCAGGACATGATCACGATCATCCCGGTGCATACGGTCTGCCCAGTCCTGCACCGACTTCCAGGAATCCTGTTCCCAGCCCAGTAGCTTTTCAATTTGTGGACCAATATAACTGAACTGTTTCGTGGCCCAGTCAATGCTCCATGGAATGGCTAAGGTCGACTCTAATAATGTTTTATAAAACATGTCATTCGACAATTGCTGCTCATCAAACGGATTATTTGGCATAAAATTACTCTAATTTGAATGGGCAAAAAATGTCTTAGCATGTTCTGGTTTTGCCATACAGGACATTTTAATACGCTCTTGATGATTCACCTGCTTGAAGCAGATTCCCCAATAAAAACCGCTTTTTCACAACTGAACATTTTTACGTTTCAAGATGATTATTTATTCTACAATTTCTCTCCAAAAAAAGTATATCCTTCAGATCATTTAATATATTTTAAAAAGTAGTCAAAAATTTCTTATCCGAAATATCTCCTATAAATTTTCTAAAATATGCAGAATTCATTATGTTTAGATCAAAGAGCGAATAAGATTGTCTAGATTGCAGTCCAAACCTTGCACCTATCTAGCGACCTTAATATTCAACAAATTGTTTTGACCGGAAATTTGGTAAAATAAAATATTTTGCTGAAACAAAAAATTAAATATTTTAATTCTAAAGACTTACTTTAATTTTAATGGTTCTTTCTATAATCAATGACAGAATCAGCTACATCATTTATGGTAATTTATAAGCTCATTTTATCCATTGTGATTTGGGGCATTCGTGGCTGTTCATTTTTTGCATACATCTGACTGGCACTTGGGACAGTTCTTTTATAACCATTCACGCCAGTATGAACATGAACAGTTTTTAAGCTGGCTACTTCAACAAATTCAGCAGAAACAGCCCCATGCCTTACTCATTGCCGGTGATATTTTTGATGTCATCAACCCCGCATCTAGCGCGCAAAAACAGCTTTATCAATTTTTAGCCGATGCCCATGCCCTTGCCCCGCATATGCAAACGCTGATGATCGCCGGTAATCATGATTCGGGTTATCGCATTGAACAGGTCGAACCTTTACTGGAAAAATATAATGCTAAAACAGTGGGAGTGATTCATAAAAATACGGCAGGCCAGATTGATTTAGACCGTTTGCTGCTGCCTATTTACGATCAGCAAAAACAGATTGTGGCCTGGTGTCTGGCACTACCGTTTTTACGTCCAGCAGAAATTACCGGTGTGAATGAACACACCAGTAATAGCCAAAATGCGATTGCCTATTTGCACCAGCAACTGATTGCCGAAGCCAAAAAACGTAAAACGGATAATCAGGCGCTTATTCTGATGTCACATGCGCATATGCAAGGCTGTGAAACGTCTGATTCGGAACGTCCGATTATTATTGGCAATGAAGAAGCCTTATCGACTGCATTATTTGATGACTGTATTGATTATGTGGCGCTGGGACATTTACATAAACCGCAAAAAGTCCAACATCCGCACATCCGTTATAGTGGTTCGCCTATCCCTTTATCTTTTAGTGAAATCAACTACAAACATCAGGTTGTAGAGATACAGATTGATCCGTTAAAGCAGGATGAATCACGCTTTCTGTTTGAAGCGATTGCCATTCCGCGCTGTATTCAGTTGCATAAAATTCGTGGCGAGCTGAATGAAGTGATGCAAAAACTCAAAACCTTGCCCGAAGGTGAAATTGAACAAATCGATCAGCGTGAATATGTCGATATCGAATATCACACCCTGACACCGCCCTTGCCCAATTTAAGACAACAGTTTGAAGAAGTGCTGCCTAAAAACCGTTATCGTCTGGTGCGAATTTCACGGCAGTATTTATCTGCGGAAAATGACAGTACAACAATTGCCAAAATTTGCCTAGAACCGCCAACACCGGAAAAACTGTTTCAGCAGATCTGGGAAAAGCAAGGCTATAGCAATGATGAAAATGTTTTAAAAGATTTTATCAGTCTGATGCACGAAGCCCAAAAATCACTTGAAGAACAACAGATACGTTAAGAACTGTCCATGAAAATTTTATCCATTCGTATAAAAAATTTAGCTTCTCTTTCTGGTGAGCATTTTATTGATTTTGAGAGTGAGCCTTTAGCCAGTGCGGGTTTGATTGCCATCGTCGGCAAAACCGGTGCCGGAAAATCGACCATTTTGGATGCCATGTGTCTGGCGCTGTTCAATAAAATTCCACGTTTAAAAGACAGCGACGGAAAATTGCAGGATGTCGATGGTTCAGAGTTATTGACCAACTCACCTTTGACCGTGTTGCGCCGGGGCACCGCGCATGGCTTTGCCGAAGTTTGCTTTGTCGCACAGGACCAGAAACGCTATCTTGCACGCTGGGAACTGAAACGTTCACGTGAAAAAGCCGATGGCAAACTGCAAAGTGTACAGCGTTATTTAACCTGCCTGACCGACGGCGTGGTGATTGCCGATAAAGCCAAAGCGGTCGATACCCATATTCATCAAATCTGCCAGCTCAGTTTTGAGCAATTTACCCGCGCCGTGTTATTGGCACAGTCGGAAGTGACGGCATTTTTAAAAGCCCGTGATAATGAACGTGGTGAACTGCTGGAATATCTGACCAATTCGAGTATTTTCGGAAAAATTGGCCAACTGGCTTATGAAAAAACCAAACAGATTGCCAACCAGCGTAAAGAGCTCGAAAACGTTTTAGGTCATATTGAGTTGCTGTCTGAAGAGGACTTCACTGCCTACTCCTCAAAACTTCAACAACTGAACCAAGATCATCAAAAACTGGATATTGAAAAGCAAAATCTACAAAAGCAACAACAATGGTTTGAACAAAAACATAAACTTCAAGCTGATATACAAACACGTCAACAATATTTGGAGGCTCAGCAACAATATCTAGATGCACTTGCTCCGCAAAAAGCACAACTGCAACAACTTGAACGTTTTTCCTCTATTCGGCCTAGCGTCATTCTGCAGAAAAATTTAAATGCTGACATTGCAATACTTCAACCCAAATTAGAACACGTTCAGAAGCAATTCACGGTGATTGAACAACAATTCAATACTGAAAAATTGACCTTTGAAAAAATAGATAACGCGCAAAAACAGCAACATCAATTTGAAATTCAACATCAGCAAAACATTGAGATGGTTCGTGCTCGCATTGCCGATCGACGTGTTTTGGGTGATCACTTGCTTAAAATTAAAGATGAACTAAAGACTTTACGGGAGCAGCACTCTCCTCTTGTAAATGCTGAACAGCAGGTCAAAAATGAGCTTCAACAATTACAACATGACATTACACAACACACTGCACTTTTGGCTGAATCTGCACATTTCAATCCTTTGGATGATGGGCTTTCGGCACATTTGAGCCAGTTACAACGCTTTATTCAAAGCTATACTCAATTTGAAAAAAACCATGGCAATGTGAGTCAAGCGCATCAAAATGTAATGCAACAACAGCAACAGCTTGAACAACTGATGCAGCAATATGGGCAAGATGATGAACTGAATCAAAAAATTGCTGCTATACGCACTGAGCGTGAACATCATTTACAACAGCTGAATCTACTTGATGTCACACACACGCATTGGCAAAACTTCCAAAATATTAGTGCTGAAAACGTCAAGCTAGTTTCGGCACAAAATAAGCTGCAACAACAAATTGAACAGAGTTATGCACAACTTCAATCTGCTGAAAAAGCCTATCAAGATCAAAAAATTGCACGTGAACAATTACAACAGATGTTGCAAAAGCAACGTTTACTCCATACTGAAAATATTGAACATTTAAGAGCGAGCCTGGTCGACGGCGAAGCATGTTTAGTTTGTGGTAGTACACATCATCCGTATATACAAAATCAGGATGCGCTTTCAAACGAATTATTCAAACTGCAAGAGCAACAGGAACAGCAAGAACTTGAAAAAGAAAAAACAGCTTTCGAAGCATGGCAACATTTGCAAAAAATGCATGCCCAACAAACAGCATCATGGGAAGCAAATGCTCGCCAACTAGCAACACTGTCATCACGACTGCAGCCTGCTCAAACTCAGCTTGAACAACAACTTAATACGCTGAATATCCCCTTTGATTTCTCGCAAGATCATTTGGTATTAGATCAAGCCCTGGCGACAAAGGTTATTGAATTTCAACATACGCAAAAACAACTTGAAGCTACACTCAGTACGCATGAGCAAGTACAAAAACAGCGTCATGCACTTCTTCAAATAATGCAACAAACCAGCCAGCAACTTTCTATCCTAAAACAGGCTGAAGAAAATATCCAAGATGTTGTAGGTTTATTGAATGACACCCAAGGTCAAGCATGGAGTCACAATACGCTGAGTACGGCTGAACAAGTTCAAGTCATGTTACTACAGCGTCAAAACACCTTAAAACAACTGAACGATTTAAATGCTCAGCTTAATCAAAAATCGCAACAGCGCGATCAAGCTGTTCAAAATCTAAAATTTAGTCAGGAAAAAATTAAGACGACAGAAACTCGCATAGAAAACCTTACACAAGAAGGTAAAAGAAATAGCGATTTAGCCATTCAAGCCATTTTTGATATGACACAAAGCAATGTTGAAAAACCACATGAATGGTTAGCGCAGTTCGATCAAAACAGACAACAATTGCACATTCAATTTAATCAAGCTCGTCAGCAGTTTGACCAAGTACGTCAAGCTTTTGAAACTGCTCAAAGCACGCTAAAAGAATGTCAAACTCAGCAAACTCAATTTCAAACCCAAAAGCAAAATGTTGAACACAATATTCAACAGTGGTTAAGTCAGCATACAGATTTCAATGCGCTGTTATTGCAACAACTAAGCGAAATTTCACATGAACAAGAACAGCAACTTAAACAGCGTGTGGTCGATGTTGAACGAGCGCACTCAGATGCTCTAGCAAGTATTAAAGCCATTCAGGAACAGCTTCTACAACATATGGAACATCAACCTGAAATTGATGCTGAAACCCTATCTTCACAACTGACGACCGTTACTGAACAGCTCAAGCAATTGATTGAACAGCGGGATCAAGTGAAACTCAAAATTGAAATGCATCAACGTAATATTGAAAAGCAAAAGCAATTTGCAGATCAAATTCAAGCCATTCAAAGTGAAGAACACCGTTGGAGTAAAATTTCAGGACTGATGGGCGATGCAAACGGCAAGAAATTCCGCGATTATGCGCAGCAATATAATCTGGATATCTTGATTGAGCATGCCAACCAGCAACTGGCCATGCTCTCGCAACGCTATACCTTAAAACGTCTGGACAACTCCTTGAGTCTGGCGATTATTGACCATGACATGGACGGTGAAACTCGTTCAGTCGCTTCGCTTTCAGGTGGAGAATCCTTCCTGACTGCACTGGCCTTATCTCTGGCGATTGCCAATATGGCATCAGGTTCCATGAAAATTGAATCTTTGTTTATTGATGAAGGCTTTGGCACGCTGGATGCCTCATCTTTATATATGGTGATGAATGCGCTGGATCAATTGCAAAATCAGGGCCGCAAAGTGGTGTTGATCTCGCATATTCAGGAAATGCACGAACGCATTCCGGTGCAGATTCAGGTTAAACCTTTAGGTGCCGGAGCAAGTACCATTGAAGTGGTCGGTTAATTTAAAAATTCATTCAAGAAAGCATAAAAAACCTGGAAGATGCTCCAGGCTTTTATCAACAAGATATCTATGCCATGGGACGTAAGGTCAGAATCTGCTCACTGCGGCCGAATGGTCCAGAAAGATCATGCAACACGGAACTGGTCAGGCCAATACCATCTTCGCCATACTGCTGCACAGTTTCCAGACCCAGCCACTGACCTTGCGGCAAGCGGTGCAGATGGATCTGTAAATCCAGATTCGGAAAGCCCCAGCTAAAGGGTACCTCTTGACGTGGTACAACGCCATTGGCCGTATCAACCATCCCCATTAAGCGAACAAAATCACTGGTAGGCTCAGCTTCTACCATGTCATGTTGCGTTCGCAGCCAGACCACGCCTTTCCCGGCACGACGCTCATGGCTTCTTGCTTCTATCGACTCAATATATCCGCCCGGCCACTGACGGATTCCCTCCCAGATTGATGCATGGTCAGGGCCAGCCACCTGAGCATCTTCCAGACTTTTCACGACCTGACTATTTTGCGTCATCATGCGCCAGGTCCGTGCCACAATACAGCTTTTCCCTTGAGCCTGCATTTCGGACTCAATCAGCTCAATGGTTTTGCCTGGACGAATCACTTTGGTGGTGATGCTAAACTCTCCAGCAGGAATCAGACCTAAAATATCTAAACCGATCCGGCCAATCCGCATCCCCTGACGTGGCATAAAACGGTCTAACTCTGCACAGATAATGCCTGTGGCAGGTGCCATGTGTTGCTCGTGCTCATTCCATGCACCCTGTGCCAGCAATGTAGATTGATAATGTGCCGTAACGATACCTGTCGCATCTGTATTGCGCCCGATCAGTTGATAATATGCCGCCATACACGTCCCTATTTCCCTGGTTTAATAAATAATTTCTTATCTAAAGTAGTTGTTTAGATTGTTTTTTGTACTCAACTTTAGTGGAAAATTCAACTTTAAAAACAAAAACTGAACCCTAAGGTTCAGTTTTCAAAATCAGCAAAATGGGTGGTTCTGCGATTTATTTCGAATAATCCCGTGCGCCAAACAATGCAGTGCCGACACGGACCATGGTTGAACCTGCGGCAATGGCTTCCTGCATATCCCCCGACATGCCCATGCTTAAGGTATCCCAATCTTCAGGATGGGCATGTTCAGTTTTTACAGCTTCAAACAGGGCTTTGGCATCACTAAACGCCTGTGGATTATTCGGTGCAGGAATTACCATCAAACCACGCAATTTTAAATGTGGTAACTGGCTGATCTGCTTCACCAGCTCAGCAACTTCACCCGGCTGGCAACCATCTTTGGTGTCTTGTGCATCAATATTGACCTGCAAACAAATATTCAGTGCCGCCTGATTCGCCTCACGCTGATTCGACAAGCGCTCTGCAATAATCAAACGGTCTACTCCATGTACCCAGGCAAACTTTTCTGCCAGATGCTTGGTCTTGTTGCGCTGCACATGACCAATAAAATGCCATTCAATATCCAGATCACTTAAAGCCTCAATTTTATCTAAAGCTTCCTGTAAATAATTTTCTCCAAATGCACGTTGTCCAGTTTGGTACATCTCGCGCAAAGACTCACTTGGATGGGTCTTTGAAACAGCCAGCAACTGGACACTTTCTACATTGCGCCGGGCGTGTTTACAGGCATCTTCTATTTGCTGTATAACTTGATTTCGTGACTGTTGAAGACTATTCATTGACGAGGTTCTCATTTCATTCATCTTTTTTTGGCTTCCCTTACAACTAACTGTTGGTTAAGTTTTGGGAAAGCCTTATTATTCTATCAAAATAAATAACATTTAAATGAACTCGGGGAAATTATGGATATCACTGAACTTTTAGCGTTTTCAGCTAAAAACGGGGCATCAGATTTACACTTGTCTGCGGGGATGCCGCCACTGATCCGTGTCGATGGTGAAGTTCGCCGTATTAACCTGCCTGCTTTAGAACATAAAGAAGTACACAAACTTGTGTATGACATTATGAATGATAAACAGCGTCGTGATTTTGAAGAAAAGCTAGAAACAGACTTTTCCTTTGAAGTTCCAGGTGTAGCCCGTTTCCGTGTGAATGCATTTAACCAGAACCGTGGTGCAGGTGCCGTGTTCCGTACCATTCCTTCAAAAGTACTTACCATTGAAGATCTGGGTATGGGTCAGATCTTTAAAGATATCTGTAATTACCCGCGTGGTATCGTACTGGTGACCGGACCTACAGGTTCAGGTAAATCTACTACACTGGCGGCCATGATCGACTATATTAATGATCAGCGTTATGACCATATCCTGACGGTAGAAGACCCGATCGAATTTGTACACGAATCTAAAAAATGCCTGGTCAACCAGCGTGAAGTCCACCGCGATACCCATGGCTTTAACGAAGCTTTACGTTCTGCCCTACGTGAAGACCCTGACATTATTCTGGTCGGTGAGATGCGTGACCTTGAAACTATCCGTTTGGCATTGACTGCCGCTGAAACTGGTCACTTGGTCTTCGGTACGCTACATACCACCTCTGCAGCAAAAACCATTGACCGTGTGATTGACGTATTCCCGGCAGAAGAAAAAGACATGGTTCGTGCCATGTTGTCTGAATCCCTACAAGCCGTGATTTCTCAAACATTATTGAAGAAAAATGGTGGTGGTCGTGTTGCAGCACATGAAATCATGATTGGTATTCCTGCCATCCGTAACCTGATCCGTGAAAACAAAGTGGCTCAAATGTATTCTGCCATTCAAACTGGTGCCAACTACGGTATGACCACGCTTGATCAAAGTTTAAAAACCCTGGTTGCAAAAGGTGTGATCAGTGCGCAAACTGCCCGCACAATGGCAAAACAGCCAGAATCATTCTTATAAGTTTAAACGGATTTAGGATCTTATTATGGATTTTAACGACTTACTGAATTTGATGATTCAACAGAAGGCATCGGACTTGTTTATTACGGCCGATGTTGAACCATCCATGAAAATTAATGGTCAGATTGTGCCCATCGCCAAAACCAAGCTGACTGGTGAAATTGTGGGACAGCTTTTAAACTCGATTATGAGTGATAAGCAACGTAAAGAATTTGCAGAAACACGCGAATGCAACTTCGCGATCAACAACCGCGACAAAACCGCCCGTTTCCGTGTCAGCGCATTTCAACAGCGCGATCAACCGGGTATGGTTTTACGTCGTATTGAAACTGTAATTCCGACCATAGATGACCTCAAGTTACCGCCCATTTTAAAAGAACTGGCGATGAATAAACGTGGCATCATCATTTTTGTCGGTGCAACCGGTACCGGTAAATCCACCTCTTTAGCCTCGATTATTGGTTACCGTAACCAAAATTCTAAAGGTCATATCATTACCATTGAAGATCCGATTGAATTTATTCATGAGCATGCGGGCTGTATTATCACCCAGCGCGAAGTGGGCATCGATACTGACTCTTTTGAAGTAGCCTTGAAAAACACACTGCGTCAGGCACCAGACGTGATCCTGATTGGTGAGATCCGTTCGCGCGAAACTATGGATTATGCGATTGCCTTTGCCGAAACCGGCCACCTGGTTTTTGCCACCCTGCACGCCAACAACGCCAACCAGGCGATTGACCGTATTATTCACTTCTTTGAGGCAGACCGGCATAACCAGCTATTTATGGATTTATCACTCAATTTAAGAGCTATTGTAGCGCAGCAATTGATTCCAACCATAGATGGCAACTCACGTCGTGCAGCGATTGAAATCCTGATCAATTCACCTTTAATTTCAGACCTGATCCGTAAAGGTGATGTGCATGAAATTAAAGACCTGATGAAACGTTCACGTGAACTGGGTATGCAAACCTTTGACCAGGCGCTGTTTGACTTGTACAAAGCCAAGCAAATTAGCTATAAAGATGCGCTTAAGCATGCCGACTCACCAAACGATCTGCGCTTGCAAATCAAGTTATCGGAAGAAGGCGGTGATCGCTTAATGCGCGCCAGTTCGAATATTACTTTCGATGGTCAGGCTTAAGGCCCAGATTAAGATGCAAAAAAAACAGGCTTCAAATAAAGCCTGTTTTTTTAACTGATTCCAAGTCAGTATTATTTTTTACGTAATGCGTCCTGACATTCCGCTGCATCACAATAACCATACAGATTTAAAGAGTGGCCAGTTAAAGTGAAGCCAAATTTTTCAGCTACTTCATGTTGTTCATGTTCAATCACGTCATTGGTGAATTCGACCACTTTATTACAATTTTGGCAAACAATATGATCATGATGATCTTCTTGCATAATTTCGAAAACTGAATGATTATTTTCAAAATGATGACGCTGAATAATACCTGCAGCCTCAAACTGTGTTAACACGCGATACACAGTTGCTAAACCGACATCTTCACCCTGTTCAAGTAAAGTCTTATAAATATCTTCTGCGCTTAAATGATGTTGTCTTGAATTTTCTAATAATTCTAATATTTTTATTCGTGGAAGCGTAACTTTAAGTCCAGCTTTGCGTAAATCTTGATTTGAAATAGGCATGTAAAAGGGTCTCTCAACAAATTTAAAGTTGGAATATGCAACAAAGTTAAGATGCAGTATGATCTATCCGTGGATCAAATGCATCATAATTAATTTGGGATAGTGTAGCAAAATGCAAAAAATCATGTTGACGTTATTCGTCACTTCACTGCTCGCAGGCTGTTCGACCTTGGGCGTTTATAAAGTTGATATTCCTCAAGGAACACCATTAACTCAAGCACAAGCATCAAAAATTCAAGTCGGTATGAGCCACCAACAAGTTCGCTTTTTGCTAGGCAGTCCAACGGTCACAGATCCAATGAATCCTTTACGTTGGGACTATATCTACAACTACATCCCAGGAACTTATGCTAAAAAAGCCAAGATTCCTGCAGCACATGGTCAACATTTAAAAATTTACTTCGATCAAACCGGTACGGTGCAAAAGATTGAAGGTCTAGAAACTATTCCAGAATCTCAACCCGGCTTACCAGGTTCAAAAGAAGCGATTTTAACTGCGCCACCACTATAGACGCTTTAAAATAAAAATAAACCCCTCATTGAGGGGTTTTTCTTATCACTTCAATTGTTTAAAGCGATTTCCACGACAATATCGCCCAACCGGGTTGGCTGCTGCACGTTTGCGTCGAATATCCTTCGGATTGATAGTTAGCGGTCGATAAATCTCGACACGGTCACCTGCTTGTAAAATATGGTGTAGATCTTTCAGGCGCACACCAAAAATTCCCAGAGCAAGCGGTTCCGCCAAATCAACCTGTACCCGAATACCACTTTGTTCAATCGCCTCTAAAGCGGTCATCCCTTGCTGAAAGGGCACCGCAATATGAAACTGTTGCTCGGGTGCTGCATAGGCGACCCAAACCTGTTGTGTCTCACTCATCAGAACAATTGCCCAATAATTGCGATTATGGCCAAAATAATCGAAACAGGTAACACCACACGAACAGCAATACGCCACAGGTTATAAAATAACTCATTGCTGAAATTCATCGCTTTACGCAGATGACTAATTTTCATGATCCATCCGGCAAAAATGGCATAGATCAGGCAAATTGCTAAACCCCAAAGCATCAGCACGTTATTAAAAACTGGAGTGATGGCTGGAATTGCCCAGACAAATACGGCAGCTAAAATAAGCAACCATTGAATCACGATATTCAACTGACGGTGTAACAGCTGTTCACGCGCCATTTGCAATAACAAGGCCGCAGTAGTCACCACGGCAACCACAAAAGCCAAACTCGGGATTTGAGCATTGGCAGCAAAGAAACCAAAAGCAATTACCGCAAGTAACTGTGCAATCCAGATCGGCAATACTGTTTTACTTGCAGTATCTTGCTGCTGAACCGCAGGCAGACTACTCTGCCAGTACAAGCCCATACCTAAACCACTTGCTACCAGTGCCAAGACGGTAGCACTGCCCCACTCGCTAAATTCAACCGCTGTAACATGCCAAGCTGGTAAAGGGGTTCCCATAACATTGGACAGAATTAAAGCAGCAAAAACACCAATCACCGTTAAAAGCAGAATAATTTTTCGTGGTGCAAATGAAAGTAAAACTGCAACTATCGCAAGAGCAATAAATAAAAGATTAGCTGCAATTCCATTAGCGGCAAAATGCCCCAGCAATTGGCCCGCATTCGACAATATGCCGCCTGCCAGGAAAGGAATAAAGACCACGGCCAGCCAGCCAACGATACGCCATTTTTGCGAGGCATCCGCATCACGGGTCAAGCTGGACAAGGCATTTAAAGCTGTGGTTTTAGAACGCTTTGCCAAGGCAATTTCTAAATAGCAGATCGGTAAAGCCAAAATAAGCATGGTACCTAACCATAACAGCCAAAAATCAAGCTGGCGATCAAGCTGAATCCCTACAATCGGTGCTAAAGTGGCAATGATGATAAAAGATAAACAAAATGCCATCAGCGGTGATAGCCATCGTGTCATAGCATTGTCCTGCATGATGCGTTCCTAAAAAAAGTCTTTTGCTATTTTGCCTTTCTCATAAGTGAAAATCAAAAAGAAAAAGCAAACCATTATGCCTAATGATTTGCAGCGCAAGATTATTATCTTTTTTTTAATTGTAGTTATCTCATTTATCTTTTATGAGAAAAACCGAGCAAACCAGTTTTTACCTTTTTTCTGTTCTTTTTCTTTAATAATGCCCATCATGTTTTGTTTTACAGCACCAACATAATCAGCATCATCGTGCTGAATATGGTTAATCAGCCATTTCGCCAGTACTTCATGCAATTCACCTTCAATCGCCTGTCCCATTTCAAAGCGATCACGATAAGATTCAATCTTTTTAATGAATAAATCATGAACACGTTTATGCGGTACGCGGTATTTATAACCCGCCTCTTCCTGCAAAGATTCTTCAAAAGTAAAATGCGACTGAGTGTAATCAATAATATTTTCAAGAATCTGTTTAATACGCGCACGGTCGGTATTTTCAACGATATCATCAATTTCATTGATGTAATCCAGAATTCGTTTATGTTGATCGTCAATCACATCGATGCCAGTATTATATTCTGGAACCCATTTCATTTTCATTACGACCACCTATCAGATATAAACGATTAATCACATAAATTCATAATATATTGATATTAAACAAATAAAAATGCACCAAAACAGTCGACTTTTAGTTTTTTTTATAAAACAAACATAACCCATTGATATATATTTAATTATGATAGAATACCTACTAAAAGGATAAAGTATTTTTTAACCAGCTTCATTAAAAAAATGCTTTATTCAGGAGTTAACATTATTTTATAAACTATATTTTTTAGAAGTCATTTTTTAATTATATTAGATAAATATAGTACGATTATATAAAAATATCCCGAAGCCAGTAAGATTAAAATCTGGCAATAAAATTTTAAAATATTTCAACCGATTATAAATAATAAAGTCAGATATTTATCTAATAAATATCTGACACTAAAGTTTTATCTGAAATTGCAATCAATATTGATCGGCTTTAGTGATTCGTTTCAATGCCGGATTCAAGCGTTCACGTTCTAAACGCTCAACATGAGTCTGCTGTTTCCGAACCGGTCGGCCATCCTGAAATAAAATCATCTCTCCTGGTACAAAAGCGTTCCAGGTTTCATTTTGGGTTAAAGGTTCTGTGGTAATGACGGCGACACGATCTTCTGGAGTCGTCACCTGACTGAAATCAACTTCAACGTCCAGATCAATCAATTGTGCCGGTTTAAAAGGATATTCACGTACCAGCCAGTGCAATTTGGTAATTGCATACGTAAATAATGCCTGACCGTTCGATAGACAGAAATTAAAGGTACCATGTTCGGCTATTTTTGGAGAAACTTCAGCCAATAAATCGAACACCTGATCGAGTTTGGGTTCATGATAACCAAACTTAAGTACCAGTTGATCTAATAAATAACAGAATGCGCGCTCACTGTCGGTATTGCCGACCGGAGTAAAACGCCCCGATAAAGTTGGATTAAAGTCATGTAAATCACCATTATGGGCAAAAATCCACTGCCGCCCCCAAAGCTCACGGCTAAAAGGATGTGAATTTTCCAGATTGATTTTACCTTGGGTGGCTTTACGGATATGTGCAATCACATTGCGTGATTTAATGGGATAATTACGGATCAATTCAGCAATCGGCGATTCAACTGCGGATTGATTATCAACAAAAAGTCGGCAGGCTTTATCTTCAAAAAAGGCAATGCCAAAACCATCACAATGGTCTGATGTAATGCCAGCACGCTGAGAGAAACCACGAAATGAGAAAGTCACATCCGTTGGCGTAGCACAATTCATTCCGAGTAACTGGCACATAATCTTGATCAAATAGCAAATACATGATTTTTCTATTTTGCATGACTGGGCAGAGGGTTGCAAATCTCAATTCACGATAGTCATCACGATTTTATGTATTAAGACAAAATTGAGATTTCAATCATCAGTCTATTGAGCGGGTCAAAATAGTCGCCATAAAAAAGCCTCACAAGGAGGCTTTTTAAAATCACGGTTTAATGCTTGGCACGGTTGGTAATTAAAGTTCCTACCCCATGATCGGTAAAAATTTCCAATAAAGTGGCATGTGGAACACGGCCATCAACAATATGTGCGCTGACCACGCCACCTTTGACTGCATCTAGTGCACAGCCCACTTTTGGAATCATGCCGCCATAAATCACACCCGTTTCAATTAAACGGTCCACTTCCTGGGTCGTTAAACCCGTCAGCAGGTTTTTATTTTCGTCCAGCACACCGGTAATATTGGTCAACAGAATAAGTTTTTCTGCGCCTAGAGCTTCAGCGACTTTACCTGCCACCAAATCGGCATTGATGTTATAGGTATTACCTTCTTCATCTACACCCAGAGGTGCAATCACAGGAATGAAATCACCTTGGGTAAACATTTCCAGAACATCGGTTTTCACACCAACGACTTCCCCCACCAGACCAAGATCAATCTGCTTAACCGTACCATCTTCAGCGGTTTTTTCCATCAATAACTTCTGGGCACGTAACAGGTTACCATCTTTACCGGTCAAACCAATGGCACGACCGCCGTGCTGATTGATCAGATTAACGATGGATTTATTTACGCTACCACCTAGGACCATTTCCACCACTTCCATGGTTGCAGGGTCAGTGACACGCATGCCATCAATACGGTCAGATTCTCGGCCTAACTGTTTCAAAAATGAATCGACTTGCGGACCGCCACCATGCACCACAATCGGATTCAAACCGACCGTTTTCAACAATACAATGTCACGCGCGAACGAGCTTTCCAGCTCCGGGTCGGTCATTGCATTGCCACCATATTTCACAACCAGCGTTTTACCTGCAAAACGTTGAATGTACGGCAAAGCTTCGGTCAAAACTTGTGCTTTGTCGAGGCCGGTATGTTGATATGGCATTCACCTCTCCTTATTGAGCATCTAAAATGTCTTGTGCGATTTGAGGATATCGGTCACTTAACATGGAAACAAATGTATGTCGAATATCGTTTAATCTTACAGGATTATCCGCATCAAAGCGCACGGTAAAATATTCCCCGGTATTCGATGCCCGAATAATGCCAAATCCATCTTTAAAATCAAGTCGTACCCCATCAATTTTACTTAACTGGGCACCAAAATCCTGACTTTGCATTTCGACATCATGCAATACTGCTTTGGGCTCTATGTTATGGGTACTGATATAGGTGTCTTCAGTGCAATAACGTTCCGGATAAGCCTTTAAGGCTTGGGATAGAGTTAAATCAGCCTGCTGACCAAGATATTCCAGTACCCGTAATGCCGCATACAAGCCATCATCATAGCCAAAACCACGCCCGTCATTAAACACATAATGACCTGCATATTCTCCACCAAATACAGCTCTGCCTTTGGACTGCGAGATGTAAGTCCGTAAAAAAGAGCTTCCGGTACGGATCATTTTGGTCTGTCCGCCTAGATGACGCACAGTATTCGCCACCATGGTGGAACATTTGACATCAAAAACCACTTCATGACCAGGATGGGTTTTCAGACACATTTCTGAAAATAGCGACAACAAGCGGTCTGCGGAGATTGTGGTGCCATGTTCATCAATCAACACGACTCGGTCGCCATCGCCATCCAGAGCAATACCAATATCAGCCTGCTGTTCAAGCACGGTCTGCTTTAACTCTGCCAGATTTTTCTCTTGTGACGGATCGGGTGCATGGTCAGGAAAATGGCCATTGGCTTCACAGCGGATAGTGGTCAGTTCACAGCCCAGTTTTTTTAACACTAAAGCTGCACAGCGTCCAGCTGAGCCATTCAGGCCATCCAGCACCACCTTAAATGGCCGCTTTAACTGGATATCGTTTAGGAGTGCCTGTTGATATTCAAGACAGTATTTCACCACAATTTCATGCTGAACCGGTTGAATCACCATGTTATGTAATAGATCAAAAGCCACGCTCGCGCTCTGACCGACCTGTTGAATCATCTCTGGACAGGGTGGTTCACCCTGAATAATCCATTTAATTCCATTGTCAGTTTTTGGATTATGGCTGGCTGTAATCATAATGCCATTACCGCCAAACTGACGGGCAATAAAATATAAAAGGGGTGTCGAACAACAGCCAATGATTGTGGCATGCAGTCCTTTTTCTTCACATACCCGTCTGATAATTTCTGCATATTGAGGACTGGTTAAACGTGCGTCATAGCCGATAGCCAGCTGTGTTTGCCCAGCCTTGTGATATTGCTCAACCAATCCATAAGCAGTCGCTTGTACAATTTCAGGCGTCAAAAGTGATATTTTTCCACGAATATCATAGGCACGAAAAATTTGTAGAGGAAATTTTTTATTTTTAAAATTCATGATGACATCTTCTACTTTAGAATAACCCATGAAATGAGAATTTCATGGCATGCTGGATTAGCTCAGTATTCACAACCAGTGCATCATCTGATGAAATAAGAAGATTAATATTTAAAAGCATTTCGTGTTATTAAGCAACGGTAAAAGTTTCTTACAATTTTGTTTTAAAAATACTTTATTTGATTGAAAAATAAATAATTTGTGAAATTAGAAAACAAAAGTATTCAAATAACTTTAATTTAAAACAATTATTTACAAAAACAATAAAATATTTTTAACTGATCCATACATTAAAAATTATTTTGCACTTTAATAATATAATTCATTGTTTATTTGTACTTTTTTATAAAAAAGCTAATAATTTTAAATAAAAGCCTGTTCAAATTAAAGAAAGAATAAAACCTGACACAAACAAATAATATTGTTTAGGCATCAGGTTTTGTCATCTTTATGCTAAATCAAACTTAGCCTTTACCCGTATGGCCAAAACCGCCTGCACCGCGTTCAGTCGCTTCAAATTCATTCACAATATCAAACTGCGCCTGGACAACAGGAACAAGTACATATTGTGCTAAACGTTCACCCGGTTGCAAGGTAAATGCTGTTTGGCTACGATTCCAAACCGATACCATCAACTCGCCTTGATAATCCGAATCAATCAGGCCGACCAGATTACCTAAAACAATCCCATGTTTATGGCCCAGACCTGAACGCGGCAAAATTAAGCCAGCAAAATTTGTATCTTCAATATAAATAGCCAAACCGGTTTTCACCAATACTGTTTGACCCGGTTCAATGACAGTCGCTTCATCGACACAAGCACGCAAGTCCAAACCTGCTGAACCCGAAGTCGCATAGGTAGGCATAGGCCATTCATTGCCTAAACGTGTATCGAGTACTTTCACTTGAACTTTCATTTGTTTTTTCCTAATTGCATAGTTTAAATGTTGCATGGTTTAAATCGTGAATTAACGCTTTATCAGCGCGCGTAAATTTTCCAGATAATGCTGGGCTTGCAGTTTTGGATCAATATTGCCTGCCAGTTTTTTCTTGCGACCTAGCCATTCCAGTTCATCTTGCGGCAATTCATCCAGAAAGCGGCTTGGGGTCATCTGTTTCATCTGTCCGCCCGCTTTACGCTGCTCGGCCAAAGTAATGGTCAAACCTTGACGGGCACGGGTAATACCCACGTACATCAAACGGCGTTCTTCTTCCACGGTTTCGGCTGCAATCGAGTTTTTATGCGGTAGAATTTCTTCTTCCAGCCCAATCAAATATACATAAGGAAATTCCAGACCTTTGGATGCATGCAAAGTCAATAAATTGACTTTATCAGTATCTTCTTCTTCCTGCTGCTGCTCCAGCATATCCAGCAGTACCATTTTACGAATCACGCTTTCAATATTCTTGTCATCCACATCTTCAGCGCGGTTAATCAGGCTCTGAATGCTGCTATACAGCACTTCAATATTATCCAGCTTGGTTTTTTCCTGCGCTGGCGTTGCTGCAGATTCCTTGATGTAATCGATATAGCCTGCTTCCTGCATCATCTGGCGAATAATCGGCACAGGCTCGTCATCATCCAGTAAATTACGGGTGAAATTACCAATAAAATCGGCAAATTCAGCCAGTTGTGTGGTCGCTTTTTTCGGCATCACCATGGTCAGGCGCTGATCACCTGCCGCTGCCAGCAATGACAAATGATTTTCCTGTGCAAATAGACCTAACTTTTCTAAGGTTACAGGTCCAATGGCACGTTTCGGCGTGTTAATAATCCGTAAAAATGCACTGTCATCTTCAGGGTTAATAATGAGACGCAAATAACTCATGATGTCTTTAATTTCTGCACGAGCAAAGAAAGACTGGCCGCCAGAAAGCTTATATGGAATTTGCATTTGACGCAGCTGTGTTTCTAAAATACGGGCCTGAAAATTACCGCGATACAAAATCGCATAATCCTTCCAGTTTTTTCCATTCATCAGCTTATGGGTGATCAGATCCTTCACTACGCGTTCAGATTCATCATCATCATTACGGCAGGTAATCACGCGAATCACCTCACCGTGACCTTTATCCGACCAGAGTTTTTTATCAAAAATATGCGGATTATTGCCAATCACCGTATTCGCCGCTTTCAAAATACGGCTGGTGGAACGGTAGTTTTGTTCTAATTTAATGACTTTTAAATTCGGAAAATCTTCCTTCAACAAAGCCATATTTTCAGGCTTTGCCCCACGCCAGGCATAAATGGACTGGTCATCATCGCCTACTGCAGTGAACTGTCCCATCACACCGACCAGCAGTTTCACCAGAATATACTGCGCGGTATTGGTATCCTGATATTCATCCACCAGCAGATAACGTACCCGGTTCTGCCATTTATCTCGGACTTCAGCATTTTCCTGCAATAGGCGGGTTGGCATCACTATCAGGTCGTCAAAATCCACGGCATTATAGGCACGCAAGTTGCGTTCATAAAGCTGATATAAATGCGCAAACTGGACATCTTCAGTGGTTTCACAGGTGGTATGTGCTTGTTCCGGTGGAATCAGGTCATTTTTCCAGTCCGAAATCATCTTCATTGCCTTGGCAATGAGTTCTTTACTTTCCGCGCCGGATAAATTATCACGGTGCATTAAATCCATCAGGATGCGCTTACAATCATCGGCATCCAGAATAGAAAAATTATTTTTTAATGGGGTATGTTTGAGTTCCAATCGGAGCAAATTCAGACCAAAGGTATGGAAGGTCGAAACAGACAGACCTTTGGCTTCTTCACGAGACAATAATTTACCGACACGCTCTTTCATCTCACGTGCTGCTTTGTTGGTAAAGGTCATGGCGGTAATACGATGTGCCGGTATACCGCAATTCTTGACCAAATGCGCGACTTTTCGCGTAATCACCGAGGTTTTACCTGAACCTGCCCCTGCAAGTACTAACAAGGGCCCTTGAGTGTATTTCATAGCTTCAAGTTGCTTGTCATTCAGTTGACTTGCCGACGACATAGTATTTCCTCGTATTGATTGGAGCTCGATTATAGTCATCTGTGCCAAACTTGCATAACCTAAAATACAGATTTGACATTCATAAAAAAACCACCCGAAGGTGGTCTTTTCAATTCATCATTAACGCATGAAGAATTATTGAACCGCGTAAATGCTGATTTCTACACGACGGTTTTGTTCACGGCCTTCAGCTGTCGCATTTGATGCGATTGGGTTCGCTGAACCTTGACCTTGTGCATTAATACGCGTACGTGCCACGCCCTGACCGGCAAGATAGTTAGCTACTGATTGAGCACGCGCTTGAGACAATGGAATGTTAATCGAGTCATTACCCGTGCTGTCTGTATAACCTGTTACAAGAATACCGCTCTTGTTGTCTTCAGTCAGTGTTTGCGCAACTTTGTTCAAAGTCGCGTAGAAGTTCGGTTTGATATTTGATTTATTGGTATCAAAGGTAATGTTACCTGGCATAATCAGGCCAACAGAACCATCCGGATTACGTGTAACATCTACACCAGTACCCGCCATTTGTTGACGTAATTTTTTCTCTTTATTGTCCAGATATACACCTGTTGCACCGCCTAATACAGCACCAATTGCTGCAGCACGGTTATTTTGAGCGCTTGTATTTGCGTTACTTTTAGAAAGACCATAACCCGCAGCTGCACCCACTATTGCGCCAATTGCTGTTTTATCGTATTCCATACCGCCAATGTTGTTGCCAGTTGTTTGACAGCCTGATAGTGCCAATGCCCCTGCTACTGCTGCTGAAATGACTAGTGCACGCATCGCATGCCTCCTTCTTGTGTTTTATCGTATGCTGGAATAATGAATTAAAAAAAATCGGCATACCATTGATTTTTTGTAAATAATACATTGATTAGTTACATTTTGTAATATTTCTTATCGATCTTCAGAATAACTTACGCACAATTTCTTCATACTTGTATGAATAGACTTTTTTATTTTAAATTCTGCAATTATATTGAATACTGCATAAAAACATTTGATGATTTTCTTTTAAGGCCTTTTTTTATATGTCATCTCAAAATACCAAGCAACCGATATTAAAAAAAATATCTCGCGGGCTTACTGTCGGATCGGTCATTACTGGAAGCACTTTTTTTCATGGACCACCTGTACTCGCTTTGGGATTAACCAAACTCATTAAAAAATCACGAAAAGTAGACGAAACCAACATTCAAATTACCAACAGCTGGCTCAGTGTCAATAATTGGCTGATCGACCATGTATTGCCCAACTTAAAGTGGGATATCACGATTGAGGAAGGTTTAGAGCTCAGTATGCAAGGCCGTTACCTGATGACCTGCAACCATCAAAGCTGGGTGGATACTACGGTAAATCAATACTTTGGTTTAACCCGCATGCCACTTACCCGTTTCTTTACCAAGTGGGAACTGATCTTTATTCCTTTCGTCGGGCAAGCCTTTAAAATTTTGGGCTTCCCGATGATGAAGCGTCATAGCAAGGAACAGATAGCCAAAAATCCGGAACTTAAAACCCGTGATATGGAAGAATCGCGTAAAGCATGTGAACAGTTATTAAGTCAACCTTTTACCTTATTGAACTATTTGGAAGGTACGCGCTTTACGCCAGAGAAACATGCACAGCAGCAATCACCTTATAAGCATTTACTCAAACCTAAAGCGGGTGGCTTAGCCTTGGCCCTCAACATTTTAGGTGACAAAATTGATGCGCTGGTCGACATGACTATTGTTTATCCGGATGGTGTCCCAGGTTATGGCGATTTCTGGCTAGGAGAGGTCAATCGCATTGCGGTGAATTTGCGTAAAATCGAGATTCCAGACTGGGTATTAGGTGGTAATTATGAAGATGATGCTGAATATCGGGAACGTTTTCAGCAATGGGTGCATGAACTATGGACTGAAAAAGACCAGCTGATTGAACGCATGCAGCAAGAATTGGCTGCGAAAGCTTAAGCACACGCAAGGAAAAAAATGAAGCAAGACGACCAGATCACATCCCCCACCTTTTCTTTTGTAAAAAAAGGTACTTGGGGATGGAAAGTCGCACTGGGCTATGACATTTTTATGATGATTCTGATCATCATCAACCTGTTCTGCCTGAGTGCCAATGCCATTCTGATGAGTGATTTTGGCGGCTGGCTGTTTGACTTCATTCATCTTCCCGAGCTGTTGCAGTTTTACCGTAACTCATTGCGTCCCTGGGTCATCATTACCGAAAGCTGGTTTACCAGTTTTCTGGTCATTGAACTGCTGGCCCGCTGGGTAATTGCGGTCATTGGGCAACATCATAAGCGCTGGTTTTTCTTTCCCTTTATTCACTGGTACGAAATTCTCTCCATTATTCCGCAGCTGCGTTTCTTACGTTTATTACGTGCCGGGGCCATCGGCTACAACCTGCACCAGCATGGTTATAAAGTCATTCCGGACGCTTGGTATCGGCGGGCTAAATTCTATTACCACATGGTGCTTGAAGAACTCACCAGCCGTATTGTACTTACGGTCTTAGATGGCATAAAACGTGAACTCTCGACCAGTACCACACATAAAAAACTGATTGAAGATCTGGTTGCCCATCACCGTGACATGTTTGCTGCTGCCCTGGCGGATATTTTGCAAGAGTCTTTAGGCAAAGAGCTGCAGGCACAAAAAATCATGATTGCCGAAAATGTCGGCGACATTGTCAATCGTGCCATTGAAGACACCCCTGAACTGACCCAATTATTGCGCCTGATTCCGATTGTGGGGGGACGCATCGAGCAACAAATCCAGAGCATTGGACAACGTTTGGGAGAAAATATTACGCTGGGGCTGATTGAACCTTTTGCATACGGTCATAAAAATGAAAAAAATCTGGCATATTTAGAAATTTCGAATAAAATCAGTCAAATACAATTTGAAAATAATACCTATGTGGAAAACCTGGTGGAATCGGCTGTTTTTGAGAGTTTAGAAGCCATTCGCAAACAGGTAAAAGTAAAACAATGGCAACAAATCCTGGAACAGCATGATCAAGTTAAAGAATGATCATGAAATTAAAAATATTGAAAACGTGGCTAGAGAAAAGCTGCAATTTGTTCTAGCATTTGCTCTATTTACAACATCACTTCGACATAAAATTAATGAGTCAGAAGTCTTAAGGAATAATTATGGCTGATATACGGATTACAGGCAGAATGGTTAATTTTACCCGATTAACTTTTGACACCAATGATCACAATGCAATCCGCCAGCAATTGACTCAAATGCTCCAAGAAACTGCTTCTCATGGCACGCTGGTCATTATTGACAGCACGGTAGAACAGGAACTGATTGCACTGATTCAGCTATTGATCAGTCTGGACTTACAGCCGATGGGCGTGATTGACGGTATTCTTTCCGATGAAGCCCGGGCCATTCAGTTTCCTATTCTGCCCGCAGACAACAAACCTTTACAGCGTATTAAAGCGACCAAAGAACAAGTGGTTGAGGCCAAACCTGAAGTTGACTCTGCCCCAACCCACAGTGCTGAAGAAGAGCCAGTCAAACCAGCTCGTGTCATCAGCCATGTGACCTCTTATCACGATGAAATTTTGCGCACCGGTCAATGCCTGGTTCAGGATCATGGCGATATTATTCTTAACGCAGGAATCAATAGCGGCTCTGAAGTCATTGCTTCAGGAAATATACATATTTATGGTAGCGCACGTGGTAGAGTCATCGCCGGTGCAGGCGGGAATGGTGCAGCGCGTATTTTCTGTCATTCACTGGAAGCAGAACTGGTATCGATTGCAGGGACATATTGTGTGGCAGATGACATTCCACAACATGTCCTGAAAAAATCTGTCCATATTTACTTGAATGATCATCAAGAACTTGTCTTTGAAGTTCTCGAGTTTTAATGTATAAATAAACACCAAAAGCCCCATATTTAAAAAGGGGTTTGAACCATAACAGGAGTGGATTCGGTGGCGAAAATTGTTGTCGTAACATCAGGCAAAGGTGGTGTAGGTAAAACTACTACAAGTGCATCTTTTGCAACAGGTTTAGCCCTTCGTGGTCACAAAACTGTTGTGATCGATTTTGACGTGGGTTTACGTAACCTTGATTTAATTATGGGTTGTGAACGTCGCGTTGTTTATGATTTTGTGAATGTATTGAATAACGAAGCGCGTCTTCAACAAGCACTTATTCGTGACAAAGATATTGAAAATTTATATATTTTGCCTGCATCACAGACCCGTGACAAAGATGCCTTGACCGATGAAGGTGTTGCACGCGTTATGGATGAACTTTCTCAAGAGTTTGATTATATTATTTGTGATTCGCCTGCAGGGATTGAACGTGGTGCCATCATGGCCATGTATCATGCAGATGAAGCGATCATTGTGACCAACCCGGAAATTTCCTCTGTACGTGACTCTGACCGTATTATTGGTATGCTGGACAGCAAAACCAAAAAGATAGAGCAGAACGAAGGTCGCATCCGTAAGCATCTTTGTATTACACGTTTCAACCCTGAACGTGCTGATAAACAAGAAATGTTAACCATTGACGATATTTCTAAAGATATCTTACGTGTCCCTACACTAGGTGTGATTCCTGAATGTAAGAGCGTACTGCAAGCATCTAACGAAGGTAAACCGGTTATTCTGTTTACTGAAGAAGCTGCAGGTCAGGCTTATGATGACCTTGTAGCGCGCTTTTTGGGTGAAGAACGTCCTTACCGTCATATTGAAGTCAAACCTAAAGGCTGGTTAGCAAGACTATTTGGAGCGTAAGAAATGGCAGGATTCTGGAGTAAACTTTTTAGTAGTGAGGATAAACCATCAAGTGCACAGACTGCTAAAGATCGCTTAAAAGTCATTGTCGCCTCTGAACAGGGTCTAGGCAAACGCTTAAGTCAGGAAAAGATTGACCTCATGAAGAAAGAAATCATGCAGGTGGTCAACCGCTATGTCCGTGGTGTAGATGAACAACACATTCAAATGTCGGTTCGTTCTGAAGCCAATATTGAAATGTTAGAAATGAATATCAATTTGCCTGAAGAGCGATAATCTGATTTTTGATTAGTCAAGCAAATTGAATCAAGGCAAAATATGAGCCTGAACAAAGCACTGCTTTGTTCAGGCGCAAGACGAGAAGCTGTGCTTCGAAGTGCCTGAACAATTTAGGTACTGCTTTAGTCAGCCGCAAGACGAGAAGCTGTGCTTCAAGTTGGCAGGGTCGAGCAAAACCGCTTTGTCTAGCCTCATATTTTGCCTTTTTTATTTTAATCAGTATACCAAGGAGATTGCGATGGCATTATCTCAGCCAGCAACGTTCAATGAAGAATGGTCAGATGAGCGTGTATTTGCCTACTTAACCCAGCTACCTCCTGCAGGCGTTAATGCTGATTTTCATGTGCTTTATCATGCATTCAAGCACATGCGTCCAAATGATTATGAGCGTTTACTGACTCAATTCGTTGCCGATGGCCGTGATGTCAATGCCACCAATCCTGAAGGTCAACGCATTCATGATGTGATTGCACAGTACCCGCGTCAAAGCGAAGGCTTTCTGGAAGTGCTTGCTAAGTTTGCTTAAGTAAAATATAAAAAGCCTGGCTGTTTGCATAGAACAGCCAGGCTTTTTTATCAAAATAATTTTCTTTTAAACTTTTATTTTAAGGCAGCAATAACATCAATGCGGGAAAAGTCACCGCAAAACAGATTGTCTGCAAACTAATTACAGCCGCCATTAATCGATGGTCACCCTGATATACCCGGGTCAAAATATAAGAAGCTGAAGCTGTCGGCAAACTAAAAAATACCACTAAAATCATGCGTTCTAAATGACTTAAATCAAAAGCCTGGCATACTGCAAATGCCAAAATGGGCATGATGAGCAAACGCCCAAACACATTCATCAATAAACGATAGATATTGGTTTTAAACTGGTCAAATTGCAATGCTGCCCCCACTGACAGCAAACCCAAAGGCAAGCTCATTGCAGCAAGTAATTTCACAAGTTGCCCTATGCCATCAATTAAGGGCAGATTCAGCAGATTGAAACCCACGCCAACAATACAGCCGAGAATTAATGGATTTCTTGTAATCGAAATAACTGTTTTTCCAAGTGTGTTCCAGCTCAAACTGGATAATGCCAGTACCGACAGAATATTCACCAAAGGGATCGCGACAGCGATCAGCATGGCAAACATTTGCATGCCTTTCGGTCCAAATAAAGATGCCATGAGCGACAGGCCGATATAGGTATTAAAGCGCACCTGGCTTTGCATATACACGCCAAAACGCTGTACTGGAATGTTATAGATTTTTTTGGCCACAAAAAGAGCCATAGCTGCCAGCAAAATTATCAGGATCAAGATTCCCAGCATGCTCGACACAGTAAGCATCTCTAGCTCGACATGAGATAAATTCAAAAAGAGTAAGCTAGGAAACAAGATAAAATAATTGAGCTTTTCAGAGTTTCCCCAAAATTCATCTGTGACAAAACGTGTCTGTTTAAGTAGATATCCCATTGCAATCAAAATGATCAATGGAAATAGCGCCATGACAATATTCATGCTCTATCTGTATCCTTAATGAAATATTTCAGTCTTTCCCGAGCTGCATGATACTTTTGTTTTTCATGAATATTCACTTAATTTACCTGATATCGTCCAATTGTGCTCAAGAAAAAGGCCTGCATTTGCAGGCCTTTTATTGATATCTACACTTAAATTAAAATATCACGTTTACCGTTGGCACCCATACCGCTAACAATGCCATTTTCTTCCATCTGGTCAATGATACGTGCAGCACGGTTATAACCCAGGCTAAACTTGCGCTGTAGCGAAGATGTGGATGCCTTACGGGTTTCCAGCACAAAAGATACACATTGATCATAAAGCGCATCACGGTCCGAACCTCCTTCTCCGCCATCTTCAAAACCACGGCTACTTGGCTCTTCATCAAATGGCGTTAAGATTTCATCGACATAGTTTGGTGCGCCACGTTCACGCCATGCATCACAGATACGGTTCACTTCGTCATCGGCAATAAAGGCACCGTGCACACGTTCCGGTTCAATCTTGCCTGGGCCAAGGAACAACATATCACCATGACCTAACAAGTCTTCTGCACCACCAGCATCCAGGATGGTACGCGAGTCAATTTTCGAGTTCACACGCAATGCTACACGGGTTGGAATATTGGCTTTAATCAAACCGGTGATCACATCCACTGATGGACGCTGTGTCGCAAGTAACAGGTGAATTCCTGCCGCACGCGATTTCTGCGCCAAACGGGTAATCATTTCTTCCGCTTTTTTACCCACCTGCATGATCATATCGGCGAATTCATCCGCCACAATGACAATAGATGGCAATGGAGTCAGACGCGGTGCACGTTCGCCCACAACCGATTCGCTGGCTTTCCAGGTCGGGTCAAACAGTTCTTCACCATTGGCAATCGCTTCTTCAACCTTACGGTTATAGTCGCTCAGCTTACGAATTTTCAGGAAAGACATCAGCTTATAGCGACGTTCCATTTCATTGACACACCAGTTCAAGGCGCTGACCGCATCTTTCATGTCGGTCACGACTGGCGTGAGCAAATGCGGAATATCATTATAGTTGGCCAGTTCCAGCTGTTTTGGGTCAATCAGGATCAGACGTAGTTGATCAGGCGTGTACTTCAGCAACATCGATAGAATCATCGAGTTCACCGCAACCGATTTACCAGAACCGGTTGTACCGGCAACCAGCATATGCGGAGCTTTACCCAGTTCGGTAATCACAGGATTACCCGAAATATCTTTACCCATAGCCATGGAAAGAATGCCATCAGAATCATTGAATTTGGGAATCTGTACCAGCTCAATCAAGCGAACCATTTCACGGCTACTGTTCGGTACTTCAATCCCGATATAAGGTTTACCCGGAATGACCTCAACTACACGTACCGATGCCATTGACATTGAACGCGCCAAGTCACGTGAAATATTGGTCACTTTAGAGGCTTTTACCCCCGGTGCCAAATCCAGCTCAAAACGTGTCACTACAGGGCCAGGCTGTGCTTCTATCACTTTGGCTTTCACATTAAACTCTTGCAGTTTAATTTCAAGTAACTCGGATAATCGTGCCAATTGCTCGGCAGTGAAATTCACCTTCTTGTTAGGGTCAACCTTATCCAGCAGCTCCAGACCTGGCAATGGCGGCAAATCACGACGTTTTTGCGCCACCTGCATGGAACGAGACATCGGACGACCCATGGCATCGGTTAAAGGGGCATCCGGATCAAAATCATCTTCATCCAATTCAAGCTCGTCGACAGGTTTTCCAGCCGTTTCCTGCCAAACTTCACGGAAGGCATCTTTATTGGCAGCAATCAACGCCTTTTCATCTTCAGAAATGGTGGATTGCGGCTGCAATTGAGTATTGATTTCTGCACGCACAAAGGCTGAAGATTGGGCATAACTACTCGTAGTACGTGCTGCTACAGGCGCTGCTGGCTCCAAGTGATCCACCGGTAAATTATCTATTGGTAAATCATCTACCAGCAGATCATCCAGTTCATCAAACTCGTCATCCAGTGCGCTATTTTTAGGCGTACTATGATTCAGTGATGGCGATACCGTGATACTTGCAGATGCTGTCAGCATTTTTTCTTCAGGGATGACTACTGCTGGTTCTGGATTCACAGAATTAAATGGTGTATGTACATCTGTTGCAGTTTTTCCACCCGGCACAGCTGCAAGCAATTCATCAAAAATTTCGTCATCATCCCAATCCAGATTTTGCTTCGAGGTCTGCGGAGTCGTTGCTGCAGGTTGCTCATCAACAAATGCCTGAAAATGGTCATGTGGTGTATGGGGTCCAGATTCTTCAGCCGCTTTTAACAGTGCATCAATATCTTGGTTATGATTTTGATTTTCATCTGCATGTAATGCACGCCACACTTCACCTGTCGCCACGACACGTTGTGTATTCTGTTCAAGACGATGGGCTTTTTCTAAAATTTGTTCAAATTCAGTTTCATCTTCCTCATCCACCAGTTGTTGCTGCGCAGACTGCTCTTTTTCAACCATGTCATCGAACAGGCGCTCTGCAGCCGGATCACGAACGACTGGTGACAATTCTACTTGCTTATGTTCGGCTACTACTGCTACTTTTTCTGTGGCTGTTTTTTGTTTGTTATTTACCAATGATTTTTTGACTTCAGGATTTGTCCGGTCAAATGCAGATTCGGCTTCAGGCACATTTTTATAAAATAAGTCTTGTAAATAAGCAGGTGTCGCCTTAAGCGTAACCCAGGTTTTGTTCCACTTCACCCCAAATGCAAAGGTGAATAAAACCAGCCAAAACAGCAGCAGAAAAGTCGTTGCACCATAAATGGTTAAAATCTGGGACAGACTTTGCCCCAACTCATACCCAATGATCCCGCCCGACGAATTATCCAGCGTATCAGCCGGCACTTGCCAATACAGATACAACAGACTTGCTGTCGCCAATAAAATAAAGAACTGTGCAGCATAGCGAAAAGGTTTATTCAAAAAGCTATACGGCCACCAGACCTGAATTGCCTCAACGAAGAGAAAAATTGGAATGAGCAAACTTGCCCAGCCTAAAAAACCGAACAGTAAATCTGCAATCCACGCCCCGGCAACTCCGCTGGCATTCGATACATGCTGGGTATCACTGGAAATGTGCATCCAGCCCGGATCAAAAGGCGTATAGGTCACTGTTGCAAGGAATAAATAAATTCCAAATGAGACTAAAAATAATGTCTTTATTAAGCGCTGTGCATAAACACTCGACACCGCAGTCATATACTGTCCTGTAACCAATTTTTCATTCATGTTTTTGTAAGAAACTAAGACAAAATAGTTTCACAATAAACGCGTATTATGCACCTGTTCCACAAAAAAAGATGCAATATTATGTAGTGGCTGCTGCTTAGAAATATACCAGATTGAGTATCTAACACAGCACTGTTGTTCTATATAGCTCAAATCGATTTGCATGATCAATAATATCGACTTTAATCGCACACCACTGTTATACAGTTTCACGTATAATTCCACAAATTTCTAAATAAAAAAGGATGCAGCGGATGAGCGCACGTCACTCAAGACTGATTATTTTAGGTTCGGGTCCTGCTGGCTATAGCGCAGCGGTCTATGCAGCGCGTGCAAACTTGAAGCCTACCCTGATTGCAGGCTTGCAACTGGGTGGACAACTCACTACAACCACTGAAGTAGATAACTGGCCGGGTGATCCTGAAGGTCTGACCGGTCCTGCGCTAATGGAACGCATGCAGGCACATGCAGAACGTTTTGGCACCGACATTGTCTATGACCATATCAATGAAGTTGATTTAAGCGTTCGCCCATTTGTGCTGAAAGGTGATATGGAAGAATTTACCTGTGATGCTCTCATCATTGCCACTGGTGCGACAGCGCAGTATTTAGGTCTTGAGTCTGAAGCTGCATTTATGGGTCAAGGGGTAAGTGCATGTGCAACCTGTGATGGTTTCTTCTATAAAAACCAGAAAGTGATGGTGGTCGGTGGTGGTAACACTGCTGTAGAAGAAGCACTTTATCTTTCTAATATTGCCTCGCATGTGACCCTGGTTCACCGTCGTGATTTCTTGCGTTCTGAAAAAATCCTTCAAGATCATATTTTTGCTAAAGAAAAAGAAGGCAAAATCAGTATTATCTGGAATCATCAGGTCGAAGAAGTTCTGGGCGATGCAAAATCTGGCGTAACTTCTGTTCGTTTAAAATCAACCCAAGATGATTCAACACAAGACGTTGAAGTGACCGGGATGTTCGTCGCCATTGGTCACAAACCAAACAGCGCAATGTTCGAAGGTCAGTTGAACTTGCGTGACGGTTATATCCAGGTCCAAAGTGGTACGGCAGGTAATGCAACTGCGACTTCTGTTGCGGGTGTCTTCGCTGCTGGTGACATTGCTGACAGTATTTACCGCCAGGCGATTACTTCAGCAGGTTCAGGCTGTATGGCTGCGTTAGATGCCGAGAAATATCTAGATGCTTTGGCTGACTGATTTAAATAAATCAATTCAACTCAAAAAAACCGTCCTCTTTGGGCGGTTTTTTTTTGTATGATAAAAATCATAAATGTTTATTGCCAGTTACTCTTCTCGTTCAGGCTGAATCCCATGCATCCATTATCTCCCTCAGACTTCATTTTCCCCGACCCCATCAAGGCTGATCCCGATGGCAAGGGTCTAATCTGCATCGGTGCTGACCTCTCCCCTTCTACACTTTTTGAAGCCTACACCCATGGCTTATTCCCCTGGTTTTCTGAAGGTGAACCGATCTGCTGGTGGAGTCCGGAACCACGATGCATTATCCGTCCGCAGGATTATCATCCGAGTAAGTCATTAATTCGCAACATGAAAAAGTTTGATTATCAAATCACGGTCAATCAGGCCTTTGAACGGGTCATACGCTCTTGTGCCCTGCCGCGCAGCTATGCTGATGACACCTGGATTTCGGAAGACATTATTGAGGGATATTGTCAGCTGTTTGAAGCTGGTTATGGCTATAGTATTGAGGTATGGGATGAAGGCAAAGTCGTTGGTGGATTGTATGGCGTCACCATTGGACACGGCTGTTTTGGTGAGTCGATGTTCAGTACGCAAACCGATGTCTCAAAAATGGCGTTTTATACTTTAATGCTGATTGGACAGGAAAATAATTTGCCCTGGATTGACTGTCAATTGGTCAATGATCATCTACTCAGCTTGGGAGCCTGTACACTTTCTCGCCAAGCATATCTTAATTCGTTACAAGATGTTGTAAAACAGTCCGCTATCGATTGGAAAAAATATCAAGAGGGTGTATTTTCAAGTAAAACAATAGCGCAAAAAGCGCGTTTAATGGAATGAAAATAAAAGAGGGATTGCCATGAATTCGTATCACCCAAAGTCCCTGCTCAATGATTTACAGTATTACATTACGCCACCGCATAACTGTAGTTATCTGGAACAAAAATCGGCACGTATGGTCTTTTTAGATCCTGCCCATCGCATTGACGTGGTCAGCCTGTCTGAACTTTCACGTCTGGGGTTTCGTCGTAGTGGCGATTTTGTCTATCGTCCTGAATGCCATCTCTGCCGTCAATGTTTATCTTGCCGCGTACCTGTTTCCGAATTTGAAATGAACAATACGCAAAAGAAGGCATGGAAACGTAATCAGGATCTGACGGTCAAAATTACCCGCACAGCCGATGCTTCCAACATTCATTATCAGCTCTATGAACGCTACATCAATGAACGTCATGCCGATGGTGATATGTTCCCACCAAGTCTGGACCAATTCGAAAAATTTTTAGTACATAGCTGTACGGACAGTTTCTTTATCGAATTCTGGAAAGATGACAAACTGCTGGCTGTTTCTAGCTGCGATCCGCTAGATGATGGAATTTCTGCGGTCTATACCTTCTTTGATCCTGATGAAAGTCGCCGTTCTCTAGGGGTTTTTGCCGTACTCAAACAGATTGAACATGTCAGAGCTTTAAGTTTGCCTTATGTCTATCTAGGCTATTGGGTTCCGCATTCCGATAAAATGAACTATAAATCGCAATATGTACCTTTGGAACTGTTGATTGATGGGCAATGGCGACGCTTAAACCGCTTGCTGAACCCTGAAGAAATTCAGCAATTGGGTAACTCCCTGATGACGACATTACCTTCGGGCTGGAACAACCCCATCATCAAGTAATATCACCATTCCTATTTAAACAAACTTGCAAAATCATCTGTGCATGCTTTCACCATAATGATGGCATGCTCTTTTGATCCATCCGGATTTGGATAATAATTTTTACGTAAATCGATTTGATGAAAATCTGCTTTTTCATACAACTTGATTGCAGGAGTGTTAGACTCCCGTACTTCCAGAAAAATTTGTACGGGATTATTTTTCAGCATAGCAAGCGATGCATCCAGTAGCTTAAAACCTAGACCTTTGCCCTGCTGAGATGGATCAATCGCCATCAACAGCAAATTCGCTTCATCCAGCACAGGTTGTAAAATACAGAATCCAACCACCTGACCATTTTGTTCAATCACTGTGCTCTGATAACTACTGACAGCTTCTTCAAACTGTTTAACAGTCCAAGGATGGCTTTGGACCAATCTTTCAATCTTTGCTACAGTCGATACATCCGCAGCTTGCATCAAACGAATCATCTTCGTTCATCTTATCTAGAATTAACCCTCGCATTATAAAAACTTTGCAATAAAAATCGAGTAAAAAAAAGAGCGATCATTATCGCTCTCTCATTTTTCAGCTTAAAAGGCTAATTTAGCCTTCCATTTTTCCAGTAAACCATGGGTATCGACATCATTCGGATGGAAACCTGGCTTGAAATACCACAACATTTCCTTGCCCATACCGGTAATCACGCCTTTAGATGGACTATAGGCATAGCTATAAATCTCCTGCAGTGAATCAAGGTTAAGCTGTTGATCCTGTTTTAAAAGACGTGTAAGGAAATAACTTTGTACGATAAATAAAGTGGCCATTGCAATCACCAATGAAGAAGTGCGCAGAGCATATGACTTCAATCCCTTACCAAAGACTTCTTCGAATACATCATATGCCACTGCTTTATGTTCATTTTCTTCAATTGCATGCCACATCCACATCGTTTTCATGGTTTCATCGGTCATGAGTTCCTGGATATGGGCATTGCTTAAAAGCTGCGATGCTATGGTCGCAGTAAAATGCTCAAGTGCCGTGGTTGCAGTCAAATCCACCATTTCCTGAGTAATACCCACAGGTTTAGCTATTTTCGCCATCAATTTACGTGTGGTCTGAATCACTTTATCAGTATAGCGATCCAAGGTCTCCACATCATGCCCATATCTTTGTGCTGATGCATTAAAAGCCACATGTTCCTGGGTATGCATAGCTTCCTGGCCAATAAAAGCAGAGATTTCCTTTTGTAACTCTACATTGTCTTTTAAGGCAGGATGATGACGTACGGCACGAACACTGTCGATAAAAAATTTTTCGCCTGCAGGAAATAACGCTGATAGCGCTGTCATAAAGTGTGTCAACCCGGCTGAACCATTCATCCAGTATTCCGGTACGTGTTCAAAATCAAAGTTCATGCGGCGTACAGGAAAACTCGCACCGGCACGATTGCTCATATTGACCTTTGCATTCATGATGCTTTACTCCTATCTAGCAACGATATAACTAGATTCACTTTTGTTTTTCTTGATTGTTATATTACGTGTTTAAAAACTTGCTATAAGTGCAGATAGGGTCAGGAAAATATCAGTTTAGGACATGAGGA
>JAEAMG010000645.1_pt1 | contig 36258 bp, 35 predicted proteins | sample 8958741 | NCBI WGS metagenome assembly JAEAMG01 (sample SAMN16933256, study PRJNA681125) | bioreactor sludge metagenome | isolation source: anaerobic bioreactor treating anionic surfactant - SDBS | place: India: Bengaluru | collected 2019-02-28 | reverse complement strand
CATGTTAATGACATTGATTTGCATTTGATTTAAATTCCCGCCCCGATCTCGCCCACAACACCAACATCGGGAGCGTCCCCTTCGTGTATCGCCAATCCTGTCTGTGCCTGTCCATCTCGCTTGCGAGCCTGTCGCTCTGCTCGTTGCCGGCTGTTGCCGAAGAGGCAACCGAGCTCGAAGCGATCACCATCAGCGCGACGCGGGCGCGCAGCGAAGCCGGCAAGACGCCGCAGAAGATCACCGTGATCAGCCGTGAGCAGATCGAGCAGCAGCTGGCGATCACCTCCGACCACGGCGCCGTGCTGAGCAATCTGATTCCCTCCTACTCGCCCAGCCGGCAGAAGATGAGCAGCGCCGGCGAAACCTTCCGCGGCCGCTCGGCGCTGATCCTCATCGACGGCGTACCGCAGTCCACACCCCTGCGCGACAGCCAGCGCGACGGCTATGTCATCGATCTGTCGATGGTCGAACGCATCGAGGTGATTCACGGCGCCAGTGCCGAGCACGGCCTCGGCGCCACCGGCGGGATCATCAACTACGTCACGCGGCGACCGGTCAGCGGCACGCTGCGCCAGCACGCGGGCATCAGTTTTACCGCACCCACCGATTACCAGTCCGAGGGTCTGGGGCACAAGCTCGACTACCGCGTGGAGGGCACGCAGGGCAACTTCGACTACCTGGCCTCCGCCAGCTGGCAGAGCCAGGGCATGTTCTACGACGCCAACGGCGACCTGATCGGCGTCGACGACACCCAGGGCGACGTGATGGATTCGACCAGCCATGACCTGCTGCTCAAACTCGGCTACTGGCTGGATGACAATCAGAACATCGGTCTGATGGTGAACCGCTACGAGGTCGAGGGCGAACACGAGTACGTCAACGTTCCGGGCAATGCCAACGCCGGCATTCCGGCCACCTCGCGCAAGGGCGACCCGCTGGGCAAGGCGCCGCAGAACGAGGTGCTGGCGACCAGCCTGTCCTACAAACACGCCGACCTCTACGGCAACGAACTGGGCCTGCAGCTGTACTCGCAGCGCTTTCGCGGTCGTTTCGGCGGTGGTTACAACGGCACCTTCCAGGACACCAGCATCGCTCCGGCCGGCACGCTGTTCGACCAGTCGCAAAACGAGTCGGACAAGTACGGTGGCAAGCTGACCCTGAGCCGCGACGGCCTGCTGGACAATCACCTCAAGCTCACCGGCGGCCTCGACGTGCTACAGGACACCACCAGCCAGCAGCTGATCCTCACCGATCGCGAGTGGGTGCCGGAGACGGTGTTCCGCAACTACGCACCCTTCCTGCAGGCGGAAGTTCGCCTCCTGGAACAACTGACCTTGTTCACCGGCGTGCGCCACGAGTTCGCCGAGCTCGAGGTCGACAGCTTCCGCACCATCGCCTCGACCAACCCGGCGCTGGGCGGCGTGGATGTCGAAGGCGGCCAGCCGAACTTCGAGGAAACGCTCTACAACGCCGGCCTGGTCTGGCAGATGAACGACTGGGCGCAGCTGTTCGGCAACTATTCCGAGGGCTTCGGCATGCCGGATGTCGGCCGTGTGCTGCGTGGCATCGGCACGCCGGGCACGCGCGTGGACAATTTCCTCGACCTGCAGCCGATCGTCACCGAGAACCGCGAGATCGGCCTGCGCCTGAAGCATGGCCCGTTCGATGCCGAAATCAGCTACTACGAATCGGATGCCGACCTCGGCTCGCGCCTGGACAGCGTCGGCGGCGTCTACCAGATTCGCCGCGAGCGCACCGAGATCGACGGCATCGAGTTCACCGGCGGCTGGCAGATCAACGACGCGCACCGCATGACCCTCACTTACGCGCAGGTCAACGGCCAGTCCGATACCGATGGCGACGGCGATGTCGATACCGATCTGGATGGCGCCAACATCTCGCCGGATCGCTACGGCCTCAGCTGGCAGGCCAACTGGAACGACCGGCTGCACAGCCTGCTGCAGGCCAACCACTACGCCAGCCGTGGGTTCGACCAGGCCGGGCTGAATTTCGACGGCTATACGCTGGTGGATGCGTCCGTCGGCTATCGTCTGCCGGTCGGCGAGGTCAGCCTCGGTATCGAGAACCTGCTCGATCGCGACTACCTGACTTACTACTCGCAAGCGGCCAACACAGGCTCGGACGTGACCCGTAACGGCCGCGTATTCAACGGTCGCGGGCGCACGCTCATGCTCGGTTATCAGGTCAGCTTCTGATTGCGCGGGGCTGCCCGATGAACGCCACCCGCCAGGCCAAGACCGGCGACCACCCGCGCGCGCGCCTGCTGCTGCGCCTGTGCGCGGCGCTCGGCGGTGGCTATATATGCACCGTTGCGCTGACCGCCACTGCAGCGCTGTTCGCCACGTTGCTCGGTATGCCGCGCAGCGAGGCGGTGTACCTGGGCAGCCTGCTCGCCCTGCCGCTGTACCTGGCGCTGTTGCTGTGGAGCTTCTGCGAGCCGCGGCTGTGGCGCCTGTATGCGCTGCTGCTGGGCGGCACCGGCGGCGGTCTGCTGCTGCAGGCGCTGCTGAACGCCGCGCCTGCGGGTGGTCGCTGAGATGGAAGCGGGCGGCGGCGTGCGTCGCTCCATGACCTGGCTGCACAGCTGGGCCGGCGTGCTGCTCGGCGGCGTGCTGCTGGTGATTTTCTGGACCGGCTCGCTGTCGCTGTTCGACCGCGAAATCGACCGCTGGATGCAGCCGGCGACCCGCCTGCCCGCGCCACCGGTGGCGCTGTCACTGGATCGTCTGCTGCACGGCGAGGCCGAATCGCTGATCGCGACCGCACCGGCATGGACACTCAGCCTGCCGACGGCGCGCACGCCGACGCTGCAGCTGGACTACCAGGACCCCGTGCAGGGGCCGGTACGTCGGCATATCGATCCGCGCACCGGCGCACTGCTGCCCGACGAGGGCAGCTGGGCCGGGACGCGCTTCCTCTTCCCGTTCCACTTCAGCCTGCATCTGCGCTGGCGCGACCTCGGCTACTGGCTGGTGGGCGCGGCGGGCATGGGCATGCTGATGCTGCTGGTCTCCGGTGTGGTGGCGCATCGCAAGCTGATCGCCGAATTCTTCACCTTCCGGCCGCGCAAGCGCCTGCAGCGCAGCCTGCTCGATCTGCACAACCTCACCGGCGTGCTGGTGCTGCCGTTCCACTTCCTCATCAGCCTGTCCGGCCCTGGCGCATGCCGCGTGGCGACCGGCGCAGGCCTGGCGCGAGCAGCTGCAGCTGGCCGCGGGCCTGGCGCTGCTGGCGGTGCTGCTGAACGGGCTGACCACCGGTGACCACCTGCTGCGCAGCCTGAGCACCGGCCCGGCGGCGGTCGCCGGCATGGACCTGATGTTGCTGGCGCTGGCGGGACTCTGTCTGCTCGGCGCACGGCGCCTGCAACGGGCCGCGCAGCCCACGCACAAGGAGCGGGCGCTTGGCTGAGCTCTGGCCGGCGCTGCTGGCGTTCCTGCTCGCCTATCTGGCCTGCGCCCGGCTGGCGCTGGCGCAGCCGGTACACCGGCAGGCGGTCGCCCCCGGCGCCTCACCTGCGCGCTACACGCGGGCGACCAGCGCTACGTTGCTGGGCAGCAGTCTGGTGCTGCTGCTGGTGACCGAAGGCGGCGGTTTCGGCACCCTGCTCTGGCTGCTGCTGCTGAGCGCGGCGGCGTTCTGCGTGGCCCAGACGCTGAGCTGGAGGCCACATTGGCTGCGCTGGCTGCTGCGAACAGGCACCGAGCATGCCGACGCCAACGAACTGCGCTAGGCTGCTGCAACGAGCCGGGCAGAATGCCTTCACCGCCTCGTTGCCCCCCCGGCACCCGCAGTCCGTTGTGCAAGCAGGAGCGCACCTTGTCGTCATCCCCCACGAAATCGCTGTGCGCGCTGGCGCTGATCGTGCTGACGAATCCGGCCGGCGCCTGGGAATTCGTCACCGAGGACTTTCCGCCGTTCACCTACCCTGCCGCCTCCGTCGGGCAGCGCGCGGCCTCGGCCGATACTGGCGGCGTGGCGGCGGCCGGTCCGTTCGTCGACATCGTCCAGGCCGTCTGCGCGCGGCTGCACCGCGATTGCCCGATCAGCGTATACCCGTGGCGCCGCGCGCTGGCGCTGGCCGAAGAGGGCAAGGTGGACGGCATCTTCACGGTGATCCACTCGCCGCGCCGCGAGCACGCCTTCCATATCACGCGCATGCTCACCACCTCGCGCTACAGCGTGTACGCCCCTCGCTCCAGCACGTTCGTCTATCACCAGCCGCAGGACATGGCCGGCAAGACGATCGGCGTCTATGGCCCCTCGGGCACCTCGTTCGCCCTGCGCGAACGCCTGCAGCAGGTGCCCGGCGTCTCGATCCGACTGGTCGCGGACAACCGCCGCCTGTTGCGCATGCTCGAAGCCGGACGTTTCGGCAGTCAGGGGCTGGCGGTGCTCAATCAGGACGTGGCCTGGCATCTGATCGAAACCGAACGGCTCGATCAGCTGCGCGAGGTCGGCGAGCTGCAACCGGTGTCCTACGGCATCGGCCTGTCCCGCCAACGGGTCAGCACGGCGCAGTTCGAAGCCTTCGAGGCGCAGCTCGAGGCGCTTATCGCCGACGGCACGGTGCCGGCGATCCTGCGACGCTACCAGCTCGAAGCGGCGTTCTGAAGCGACCCACGGCAATGCCACAGCACGGTGATGCAGGCAAATGGACACTTTTACGCCCGCATAGCCGGCCAGTTGGCCATTCTTCGCGCTTGGCGCATGCCCCGGTGCGTGCTAGGTTTGCGCCTCGCCAGGAGGGCGAGCAGCCGGCCGGAGCGCAATCATCCCGAATACCCCCGACCTGGCGGTCTCCGCCAGCCCGCAAGAGGTTCCCGCATGGCTGAGGCCATCCCCGCACTGGAAATCCGCAACCTGCACAAGCGCTACGGCGATCTTGAAGTGCTCAAAGGCATCTCGCTGACCGCTCATGATGGCGACGTGATTTCCATCCTCGGCTCTTCTGGCTCCGGCAAGTCGACCTTCCTGCGCTGCATCAACCTGCTGGAAAACCCCCACGAGGGCGAGATTCTGGTCGCCGGCGAGCAGCTCAAGCTCAAGCGCGACAAGCACGGCGATCTGGTCGCCGCCGATGGCAAGCAGCTCAACCGCATCCGCAGCGAGCTGGGCTTCGTGTTCCAGAACTTCAACCTCTGGCCGCACATGACCATCCTCGACAACATCATCGAGGCGCCGCGCCGGGTGCTCGGCCAAAGCAAGGCCGAAGCCATCGAGGTGGCCGAGGCGCTGCTGGCCAAGGTCGGTATCGCCGACAAGCGCCACGTTTATCCCAACCAGCTCTCCGGCGGCCAGCAGCAGCGCGCGGCCATCGCCCGCACCCTGGCGATGCAGCCTAAGGTGATCCTGTTCGACGAGCCCACCTCCGCACTCGACCCGGAAATGGTCCAAGAAGTGCTTAGCGTTATCCGCTCGCTCGCCGAAGAAGGGCGCACCATGCTGCTCGTCACCCATGAGATGAATTTCGCCAAGCAGGTCTCCAGCGAAGTGGTTTTCCTCCATCAGGGCCTGGTCGAGGAACAGGGCACGCCCGAGCAGGTATTTGACAATCCGCAATCGACGCGCTGTAAACAATTCATGTCCAGCCATCGCTAAGGGAGCAACACCGCATGAAAAGCTATAAGAAGATCCTGCTGACCGCCGCTGCCTCGCTGATCATCGGCACCCAGGCATTCGCCGCGGAAAAACTGCGCATCGGCACCGAAGGCGCCTACCCGCCCTTCAACCTGATCGACGCCAGCGGCCAGGCGGTGGGCTTCGACCTGGACATCGCCCATGCGCTGTGCGCCAAGATGAAGGTCGAGTGCGAAGTGGTCACCTCCGACTGGGACGGCATCATTCCCGCGCTGAACGCCGGCAAGTTCGACTTCCTCGCCGCTTCCATGTCGGTCACCGAGGAACGCAAGCAGGCCGTGGACTTCACCGACCACTACTACACCAACAAGCTGCAGTTCGTGGCGCCCAAGTCGGTGGACTTCAAGACCGACAAGGACTACCTCGACGGCAAGGTCATCGGTGCCCAGCGCGCCACCATCGCCGGCACCTGGCTGGAAGACAACATGGATGGCGTGGTCGAGATCAAGCTCTACGACACCCAGGAAAACGCCTACCTCGACCTCGCCTCGGGTCGCGTCGACGGCATCCTCGCCGACACCTTCGTGCAGTGGGAATGGCTCAAGAGCGATGCCGGCAAGGACTTCGAATTCAAGGGCGAGCCGGTCTTCGACGACGACAAGATCGCCATCGCTGTGCGCAAGGACAACGATGCGTTGCGCGAGCGGCTGAACAAGGCGCTGGCCGAGATCATCGCCGACGGCACCTACAAGCAGATCAACGACAAGTACTTCCCGTTCAGCATTTACTGATCCAACCGAACCGAAGCCCGGACGTCATACGCATGACGGACCGGGCTTCGGTGTTTGAGCCCATATGATTCCTGACCTTCACGGATTCGGCCCGGCCCTCGTCGCCGGTACCTGGATGACCATTCAACTGGCCCTCGCCTCCCTGGCGCTGGGGCTGGTGCTCGGCCTGCTCGGCGCCCTCGCCAAGACTTCGCCCTACAGCGCGCTGCGCTGGCTCGGCGGCACCTATTCGACCATCGTGCGTGGCGTGCCCGAGCTGCTCTGGGTGCTGCTGATCTACTTCGGCACCATCAACCTGATTCGCTGGATCGGCCAGCTGTTCGGCGTCGAGAACCTCGCGCTCAGCCCGTTCGCCGCCGGCACCATCGCCCTTGGCCTGTGTTTCGGCGCCTACGCCACGGAAGTCTTCCGCGGCGCGCTGCTGGCCATTCCCAAGGGCCATCGCGAGGCCGGACTGGCGCTGGGCCTGGACAAGCGGCGCATCTTCCTGCGCCTGATCCTGCCGCAGATGTGGCGCCTGGCCCTGCCGGGGCTGGGCAACCTGTTCATGATCCTGATGAAGGACACCGCGCTGGTCTCGGTGATCGGCCTGGAGGAAATCATGCGCCGCTCGCAGATCGCCGTGACCGCCAGCAAGGAGCCGTTCACCTTCTTCCTCGTCGCCGCCTTCATCTACCTGTGCCTGACCATCGTCGCGATGATCGGCATGCATTTTCTGGAAAAACGCGCTGGCCGCGGCTTCGTCAGGAGCGCCGCATGAGCTGGGAAGTCTTCATCAAATGGCTGCCGAGCTTCGCGGACGCGGCCTGGCTGACGCTGCAGCTGGTCGGTGTGTCGGTCATCGCCGGGCTGATCCTCGCCCTGCCGCTGGGCATCGCCCGCTCGTCGCGCCACCTGGCGGTGCGTGCGCTGCCCTATGGCTACATCTTCTTCTTCCGCGGCACGCCGCTGCTGGTGCAGCTGTTTCTGGTCTACTACGGCGCGGCGCAGTTCGACGTGGTGCGCCAGAGTGCGCTCTGGCCCTATCTGCGCGATCCGTACTGGTGCGCGATCATCACCATGACGCTGCATACCGCCGCCTACATCGCCGAGATCATCCGCGGCGCGATCCAGAACGTGCCGCCGGGCGAGGTCGAGGCGGCGCGGGCGCTGGGCATGTCGCGCAGTCAGGCGCTGTGGCACATCATCCTGCCGCGCGCCACGCGCATCGGCCTGCCGGCCTACAGCAACGAAGTGATCCTGATGCTCAAGGCCAGCGCGCTGGCCAGCACCATCACCCTGCTCGAGCTGACCGGCATGGCGCGCAAGATCGCCGCGCGCACCTACCTGCACGAGGAGATGTTCCTCACCGCGGGCCTGATCTATCTGCTGATCGCCTTCGTGCTGATGCAGGGCTTCAAACTGCTGGAGCGCTGGCTGCGCGTCGACGCCTGCCAAGGCCGCTGAGTCTGCCGGGCGGCGCCGCGGCTCAGTCGTCGCTGACGCGTTCCAGCGCCGCCAGCCGTTGCAGCAGGAAACGCCGCTCCGGCTCCAGCCGCACGCTCTGCAGCGCCATGCGATAGGCCTGCCGGGCTTCGGCGTGACGCCCGAGGCGACACAGCAGATCGGCGCGTGCGGCAGGCAGCAAGTGGTAGTCGGGCAATGCGCCGCGCGCGTGCAGCTCATCGAGCAGCGCCAACCCAGCCCCCGGTCCGCGATGCATGGCCAGCGCCACGGCACGGTTCAGTTCGATCACCGGTGACGGGCTGAGCTGCAGCAAGAGGTCATACAGCCGGACGATCTGTGCCCAGTCGGTTTGCGCCGCGCTCGGCGCCTCGGCATGCACCGCCGCGATCGCCGCCTGCAGGCCGTAGCAGCCCGGACGCCGCGATGTCAGCGCCCGCTGCACCAGCTGCACGCCTTCGGCGATCTGCGCCGCATCCCACAGGCGGCGATCCTGCTCGTCGAGCCGCACCAGCTCACCCGTCGCATCGGTGCGCGCGGCCCGCCGCGCATCGTGCAACAGCATCAGCGCGAGCAGGCCGCACACTTCCGCTTCCGGCAGCAGTTCGACCAGCAGCCGGCCGAGACGAATCGCCTCGCGGCACAGGTCCGCGCGCGTCAGCTGCGCTCCGGCGGACGCCGCATAGCCCTCGTTGAACACCAGGTAAAGCACCTGCAGCACGCTGTCGAGACGCTCGGCCAGGGCTGAGCGCTCCGGTACCTGATAGGCAATCTGTGCATCGCGGATCTTCGCCTTGGCGCGCACGATACGCTGGGCGATGGTCGCCGGCGGCACCAGAAAGGCGCGGGCGATCTCCTCGGTGCCGAGGTCGCATACCGTGCGCAGGGTCAGCGCGACGCGCGCATCGGCGGGGAGCGCCGGATGGCAGCAGGTGAAGATCAGTCGCAGGCGGTCGTCCTGCAGCGCATCGGGATCGTCCACCTCGGCGCTCTCCTCCAGCTGTACGGCGAGCAATCGCAACGCCTGATCGTCACGGGAGCGGCGGCGCAGCGCGTCGATGGCCTTGAAGCGTCCGGCGGAAACCAGCCAGGCGCGCGGGTTGGCCGGCACGCCGTCGCGCGGCCACTGCTGTACCGCCGCCGCGAATGCCTCGTGCAGAGCCTCCTCGGCGCGGTCGAAATCGCCCAGCAGGCGAATCAGCGTCGCCAGCACCCGCCGCGACTCGGCGCGATAGAGCGCTTCGACCGCCTCCGGCGCGCCCTCAGCGTCACGCATGCTTAGCGCTGCGGCAGCTGGCGCAGCGGGCGTACCTCGACGCAGCCGAGGCTTGCCGGCGGAATCTGCGCGGCAATGGCCTCGGCTTCGCGCTGATCGGCCGCCTCGATCAGATAGAAGCCGGCCAGTTGCTCGCGCGTCTCGGCAAACGGGCCATCGACCACCGTAGTCACACCGTCGCGCACGCGCACCGTGCGGGCGGTGCGGACCGGCTGCAGCGGCTCGCCGGCCAGCATGTGGCCGCTGGCGCGCAGCGTTTCACCGCAGGCGATGCAGCGCGCCACCAGCGCCTGCCACTGCTCATCGCTCAGTTCGTCGACCCGCTGTTCGTCGTAATAGATCAGGCACAGGTATTTCATCGTCGCTCTCCGGCTGTCGCCACCGCAGCAAAGCTAGCAGGCAACGGTCGGCGTGACGCCGCAGAGCGACGAACACCGTGCGCGGCTCAGCCGCCCGGCTGTTCTGCGTCCATGCACACCTGGCCGGTCTGCATGTCGAAGGGCATCGAGAAATGCTCGTGGATCACTTTCCAGTCACCGTCACGGCGCGCCCAGACCCGGCTGCCACGCATCCACGCGCTCTGCATCTGGCCCTCGGCGTTGGGGCCGCCGCAATGGTTGAGCATGCGGCTGTAGGCCAGCTCGCCGCCGACCTCCACATGCAGCTCATGGGTTTCGAAGAAACCCTCGCCCTGGCAGAACTCGAAGCAGCGCTGCCAGTGCGCGCGGTAATCGGCCACGCCCTTGAATTGCAGCGGCCCGACGGCATCGAAGGCCACCAGATCGTCGGCGTACTGGGCAAGGATGCGGTCCAGATCCTTGGCGGCAATGGCGCGCTCGAATTCCTCGTGAAGCTGGCGGATGCGCGCTTCGTCATGGTGCTTTTGCTCGTTCATGTTGATCTCCTGTCGTCGGGTTGAACGGCTGTTCATCACCTGGTCGTTCGGCGCGCTCGGCAATCGACAGGCCGGCCGATTTTTTTTGCGACGCGAGGAATCCACGCGCCAGACGCCCGCCCAGCATTTCCACGAGGTGGCATCAGACGAAACACGGTTGCGAATTGTTATCATTAGAATATGATAGTGGCTCACAGATGGCACAGACTCCCAACTAACCGTCGCGCCGTCACCGCCCTTCGCAATCCAACGCCCGCTCAGGTCCGCCATGCCCACTCTCCGCTTGCCGCGTAAAACCGCACTGCTACCCGTTTGCCTGTTAGCCAGCTTCGCCAGTTCGCCGCTGATGGCCCAGCAACGAACCGAAGGCCAGGCACAGGACAATACCGGCGAGCCGGTGGAGCTGCAGTCCGTCGAGATCACGGCCAGCGCCGATGCCTCGGCCGAAGGCCTGACGCAGCCCTACGCCGGCGAGCAGGTGGCGCGCGGCGGCCGTGTCGGCATCCTCGGCAACCGCGACTACATGGAAACGCCGTTCACCTCGACGTCCTACACCTCGCAACTGATCCAGGACCAGCAGGCGCGCAGCGTCTCCGACGTGCTGCAGAACGACCCGTCCGTGCGCGTGGCGCGCGGCTTCGGCAACTTCCAGGAGCTGTACGTGGTACGCGGCTTCCCGGTGTACTCCGACGACATCTCCTACAACGGCCTCTACGGCCTGCTGCCGCGCCAGTACGTGGCCGCCGAGTTCATCGAGCGCGTGGAAGTGTTCCGCGGCGCCAACACCTTCCTCAACGGCGCAGCACCGGGCGGCAGCGGCATCGGCGGGGCGATCAACATCCTGCCCAAGCGCGCGCCCAACGAGCCGCTGACCCGCCTGACCCTCGGCGCCGAGAGCGGCGGCCAGGCCATGACCCATGCCGACATCGCCCGCCGTTTCGGTGCCGAGGAGCGCTTCGGCGTACGCCTGAACGCTGCCAAGCGCGCCGGTGAGACCACCGTCGAGGACGAGGAGCGCACCCTCGACATGTTCGCCCTCGGTCTCGACTACCAGGGCGACAACTTCCGCCTGTCCGGCGACATCGGCCACCAGTACCACTTCATCGACCAGCCGCGCCCGAGCGTCACCCCCAACGGCGGCATCCCCGGCGCGCCGGACGCCGAGGACAACTTCGCCCAGCCCTGGACCTACTCGAAGGAGAAGCAGACCTTCGGCACCTTGCGCGCCGAATACGACTTCTCCGACGCGGTGACCGGCTGGCTCGCCGCCGGCGTGCGCGAGGGCGAGGAGAAGAACCGCCTGGCCAGCATCAAGGCCGGTCGCTCCGGCGCGGGCACCTTCTACCGCTTCGACAACGTGCGTGAGGAGGAGGTGTTCACCAGCGAAGTCGGCCTGCGCGCCCGTGGCAACACCGGCGCCGTCTCCCACGAGTGGGTGATGTCCGCGGCGATGTTCGATCTGCAAGCACGCAACGCCTACGGCATGTCTGGCACCCTTGCCGCCGATATCCACGACCCGTTCGACGCGGCGATGCCAGGCACCACCTGGACCGGCGGACAGATGTCCGATCCCGGCGTCACCGAACGCACCCACACCCAGAGCCTGGCGCTGGCCGACACCCTGGGCTTCCTCGACGACCGCCTGCTGCTCACCCTCGGCGCGCGCCGCCAGGGCCCTGGGCTTCCTCGACGACCGCCTGCTGCTCACCCTCGGCGCGCGCCGCCAGGGTATCGAGGCCAAGAGCTACGACTACAACAGCGGCGACCGCCTGTCCTCCTACAACCGCTACAAGACCAGCCCGGTCGCCGGCGTCGTGTATCAGCTGACCGACGAGCTGTCGCTCTACGCCAACTACATCGAAGGCTTGGTCAAGGGCGACATCGCTCCGGCCAGCAGCGGTGGCGTGGCCATCGTCAATGCCGGCGAGGCGCTGGAACCCTATGTCTCCGAGCAGACCGAGGTCGGCATCAAGTACGACGGCGGCAACCTGGGCGGCAGCCTGGCGCTGTTCACCACCGACCGGCCGTTCAGCACCGTGGAAAACGGTGTATTCACCGACGGCGGCGAGCAGCGCAACCGCGGCATCGAGCTGTCCGTGTTCGGCGAGCCGACCTACGGCGTGCGCCTGCTCGGCGGCCTGACCCTGCTCGATGCCGAGCTGACCAGCACCCAGGACGGCCTCAACGAGGGCAACCGTGCGATCGGCGTGCCGCGCACCCAGGCCAACATCGGCGGTGAGTGGGACGTGCCCGGCAGCAACGGCCTGACCCTGACCAGCCGCGTGGTCTACACCAGCAGCCAGTACGCCGACGCGGCCAACGACCTGGAGGCGCCGTCCTGGACCCGCCTGGACCTCGGCGCACGCTACCGCATGGTCATCGACGAGCGTGACGTGACCCTGCGCGCGCGCCTGGACAACGTCACAGGCCGCGACTACTGGGCCTCGGTGGGCGGCTACCCGAACGCCAACTACCTGGTCCTCGGCGCCCCGCGCACGTTGTCGCTCAGCGCCACGGTCGATTTCTGATGCAGGCACGCACCCTGCGTGGCTGGGGCTGGGTCCACAAGTGGTCCAGCCTCGTCTGCACGCTGTTCATCCTGCTGCTGTGCCTGACCGGCCTGCCGCTGATCTTTTCCCACGAGATCGAGCACCTGACCGGCAGCGAGATCGCCGCGCCGCCGATGCCAGCAGGCACGCCGCATATCGCGCTCGACCGGGTCGCGGCCGAGGCGGTCAAGGCCTATCCGGGCCTGGTGCCGCTGTACTTCTTCGCCGAGGAGGACCTGCCCGATCTCTGGTACGTCAAGCTCGATACCCGCGTGGATACCGACGAGAGCGAGTCGCGGCTGATCCTCTCCGATGCGCGCACCGGCGCCGTGGTCGACGTGCCGGCGTTCGACGAGGGCTTCATGAGCGTGATGTACCGCCTGCACGTCGACCTCTACGCCGGCCTGCCGGGCAAGCTGTTCCTCGGCTTCATGGGCCTGCTGCTGGTGGTCGCCATCGTCTCCGGCGTGGTGCTCTACGCGCCGTTCATGCGCAAGCTGGGCTTCGCCGAGGTGCGTCGCGAGCGGGCGCCGCGCACACGCTGGCTCGACCTGCACAACCTGCTCGGCATCGTCACCCTGGTGTGGGCGCTGGCGGTGGGCTTCACCGGGGTGATCAACACCTGGGCGGACCTGATCTTCAAGGGCTGGCAGGCCGAGCAGGTCGCCGCGTTGCAGGCCGGCGACACGCGGGTACTGCTAACCGCCGCTGCCAGTGATGCACCCGCTGCGGACGGCTCGCTGCAGACCGCCGTCGACCGCGTGCTGGCCGCCGCGCCGGGCATGGCGATCTCGATGATCGCCTACCCCGGCACGCTGCGCGCCACCCCGGAGCATGTCGCGGTGATCCTGCGCGGCGACACGCCGCTGACCTCGCGCCTGACCCAGGCGCTGCTGGTCGACCCGGCCAGCGGCGAGGTGCTGGAAGCCAGCGCGCGGCCCTGGTACGTCACCGCACTACAACTGTCCGAGCCGCTGCACTTCGGCGACTACGGCGGCCTGCCGCTGAAGGTGCTGTGGGCGCTGCTGGATGTGCTCACGCTCGTGGTGCTCGGCAGCGGCCTGTACCTGTGGCTCAAGCGCGGTTCGACGGAGGTGCGGGGATGATGCGCATCTGGCGGTGGCCGCTGGTGATCGGCCTGCTCTCGCTGCTCGGCCTGCTCGCCGGGCTGGTTTCCGACGGCGTCGGTGACTGGCTGAGCTGGGCCACGCTGAGCCTGCCGGTAGCCATCGGCGCCAAGGCGCTGGCCGGCGGCCGGCAGACGCAGCGCGCCGGCTGAGACGCCGGCAGGGGCGCATTCGCGGCGCAGTTACCGAGGGCGATGCCGCCATTCACCCCCGCCAGCCGCGCCAACGGTACGCCGCGCGGGCGGTGCTGCGCCGGCCGAGCTGCTAGGATGCAGACTGTCGCGATCGACGCGACGCACGCGCAGGCTGGATGGACAGGCCCTTCATGCACCCGACCTCATCGCCTCCCGGCACGCTGCAGCTGCAATCCGCGGCCCGGCCCGCGCACCTGCGCATCGCCGGCGACTGGACGCTGGCGCACTACAACGCGCTGCGCGACGCCGTCTTGCGTATGCGCCCGCAGCTCGATGAGCACAGTACGGTCGAGCTGGACGCGCTGGGCGCACTGGATACCGCCGGCGCCGGCCTGCTGGTCGAGCTGCTCGGCCCGCAGCGCATCGCCGCCGTGGCGCAATGGGCACCGCAGCTGCCGGCCGAACGTCTGGCCCTGCTGCATACCGTGGCCGCGGCGCTGGATCGCCCCGCCGCCCCGCAGCCGGATCAGGGTTACGAGTTCGGTGATCTGCTGGCGCATATCGGCCGGACCATGCAGAACATCTGGTGCCAGCAGCGCGAGCTGCTCGGCTTCATCGGCCTGACCCTGCAGACGCTGCTCAGCGTTCTGGTGCGCCCGCAACGCTGGCGCCCGACGCCGCTGGTGGCGCACATCGAACAGACCGGGCTGGACGCCATCCCCATCGTCGCCCTGCTGACGTTCCTGGTCGGCGCCGTGGTGGCGTTCCTCGGCGCCACGGTACTGGCCGACTTCGGCGCCAGCATCTACACCGTCACCCTGGTTGGCTTCGCCTTCCTGCGCGAGTTCGGCGTGCTGCTGGCGGCGATCCTGCTCGCCGGGCGCAGCGCCAGCGCCTTCGCCGCGCAGATCGGCTCGATGAAGGCCAACGAGGAGATCGACGCGATCCGCGCGCTGGGCCTCAGCCCGGTGGAGCTGCTGGTGCTGCCGCGGGTGCTGGCGATGCTGATCACCCTGCCGATCCTGACGTTCATCGGCATGCTCAGCGGCATCCTCGGCGGTGCGGTGGTCTGCGTCCTGGCGCTGGATATCTCGCCGACGCTGTTCATCACCATCCTGCAGCGCGACATCGACCTCAGCCATTTCCTCGTCGGCATCGGCAAGGCGCCGGTGTTCGCCTTCATCATCGCCGTGATCGGCTGTCTGGAAGGCTTCAAAGTCAGCGGCAGCGCGCAGTCGGTCGGCGAACACACCACCTCCAGCGTGGTGCAGTCGATCTTCATGGTGATCCTGATCGACGCCATCGCCGCGCTGTTCTTCATGGAGATGGGCTGGTGAACGGCGAAGCGCTGATCCAGGTGCGCGGGCTGGTGAACCGCTTCGGCCGCCAGACCGTGCACGAAGATCTCGACCTGGACATCCGTCGTGGCGAAATCCTCGGCGTGGTCGGCGGCTCGGGCACCGGCAAGTCGGTGCTGCTGCGCAGCATCGTCGGTCTGCGCCGGCCGAACGCGGGCAGCGTGCAGGTGTTCGGCGAGAACCTGCTGCAGCTGCCGCCGGAGCGGCGCTCGCAGGTGGAGCGACGCTTCGGCGTGCTGTTCCAGCGCGGGGCGCTGTTCACCTCGTTGAACCTGCAGGAGAACGTCGCTTTGCCGCTGATCGAGCATGCCGGCCTCGCCCGCGCCGACGCCGAGCACCTGGCGCGGCTCAAGCTGGCGCTGGCCGGACTGCCGGCCGATGCCGCCTGCAAGTACCCGGACGAGCTCTCCGGCGGCATGGTCAAACGTGCCGCGCTGGCCCGCGCGCTGGCGCTGGACCCGGAGGTGCTGTTTCTCGACGAGCCCACCGCCGGCCTCGACCCGATCGGCGCCGCGGCGTTCGACCAGCTGATCCTGACCCTGCGCGACGCGCTGGGTCTGAGCGTGTTCCTGGTCACCCACGACCTCGACACGCTGTACACCATCTGCGACCGCGTCGCGGTGCTGGCGCGCAAGCGCGTGCTGGTGGCCGACCGCCTGGAGGCGGTGCAGGACACCGACGACGCCTGGATTCGCGACTACTTTCACGGCCCGCGTGGCCGCGCGGCGCAGCAGGCCGCTCTTGTGCAGGAGAACTCCTGATGGAAACCCGCGCCCATCACGTGCTGATCGGCCTGTTCACCGTGCTCGCGGTCGGCGGCGCCCTGTTCTTCGCCCTCTGGCTGAGCAAGGCCAGCATCGACCGCGAGTACCAGTATTACGAGATCAGCTTCAACCGCGCGGTCAGCGGGCTGTCCACCGGCAGCTCGGTGGAGTACAGCGGCATCAAGGTCGGCGACGTCGAGCGGCTGTGGCTGGAGCCGGACGACCCGCGCAAGGTGCGCGCACGCATCCGCGTCTACGCCGGCACGCCGATCAAGCAGGACACCCGCGCGCGCCTGGCGCTGGCCAACATCACCGGCAGCATGGTCATCCAGCTGCACAGCGGCACGCCCGACAGCCCGCCGCTGCTGGGCAAGCGCGGCGAGCCGCCGCTGATCATCGCCGATCCCTCGCCGCTCTCCGCGCTGCTGGAGAACGGCGAAGACCTGATGAGCAACATCAACAACCTGTTACGCAGCGCCAACCTGATGCTCTCCGAAGAGAACGCCGGGCGCATCGGCCAGACCCTGGCCAATCTCGAACAGGCCACCAGCGTGCTGGCCGAGCAGCGCGGCGACCTCAGCCAGGCGCTCACCCAGCTCGCCGAGCTGGGCCGGCAGACCAACACCGCGCTGGAGGAAATCACCCGCCTGACACGCAACGCCAACGGCCTGCTCGACGACGAAGGCCGCCAGCTGCTGGCCAGCGCCGGTCAGTCGATGGCCGCGCTGGAGCGCAGCACCTCGCGGTTGGACGCCCTGCTGGAGGACAACCAGGGCGCGCTGAACAGCGGCGTGAAGGGGCTGGGCGACATCGGCCCGGCGCTCAACGAGCTGCGCGGCACCCTCGGCGCGCTGCGCCGGGTCACCCAGCGGCTGGAAGACGACCCCAGCGGCTTTTTGCTCGGCCGCGAGAAGATCGAGGAATTCGCCCCATGATCCGCACAGCGCTGCACCGCTTCGCCCTGCCCGCCCTACTGACGCTGCTGTCCGCCTGCTCGGTGCTGCCGCAGGCCGAGCCGGTGCGGGTCTTCCTGCTGCCCGGCGCGCCCGTCGCCCCGAGCGCCACGCCGTCGACCCAGGGTGACCTGGCGCTGCGCGTGCACACCCCGCAGGCCAGCCGCATGCTGGCCAGCCCGCGCATCGCCGTGGTGCCGCAGGGGCATCAGCTCAGCGCCTACCAGGGTGCGCGCTGGGCCGATCCGGCGCCGCAGCTGCTGCGCGACCGGCTGATCGAAGCCCTGCGCGCCAGCGGCCGGCTGGCTTCGGTGAGCAGCGACGACAGCAACCTGCAGGCCGACCTCGAGCTGATTGGCGATCTGCGCGCATTCCAGAGCGTCTATCAGGATGGCACGCCGCAGGTGCTGATCCGCCTCGACGCCACACTGGTGGACAGCGCCAGCCGCCGCGGCCTCGCCAGCCGGCACTTCGAGATTCGCCAACCCAGTACCGACGCCCAGCTGGAGAGCGTGGTCGACGCCTTCGGCCAGGCCAGCGACGAGCTGAGCCGCCAGCTGCTCGCCTGGGTACTGGCGCAGCAGACCGGCGACCGTTGAGCCGCTGGCGCCGCCTTGGCGGCGCTTCCTTGATCTGGATGAACTACCTGTAACCCGTCCTCGCCTAGCATGGGGGCGGTCGTAATCGCGCAAGGACCCCGCATGAAACCCTCAGTCAAGAAAACCCTCACCCGTTCCGTGCTGGCACTGGCGGCGCTCGCGGCGGTCGGCCTGATCGTCTGGTCGGAGCTGCGCCCCAACGGCCTGGGCGAAGGCTTCGCCAGCGGCAACGGGCGCATCGAGGCCACCGAGATCGACGTGGCGACCAAGCTGGGCGGGCGCATCCGCGAGATCGCCGTCGACGAGGGCGACTTCGTCCAGCCCGGCCAGGTGCTCGCGCGCATGGACACCGAGGTGCTCGACGCCCAGCTCAACCAGGCCCGCGCGCAGGTACGCCAGGCCGAGAACGCCATCCTCACCGCGCAGGCGCAGGTCGCCATGCGCGAGAGCGAGAAGGCCACCGCCGAGGCCGTGGTGCACCAGCGCCAGGCCGAGCTGACCGCCGCGCAGAAGCGCCACAAGCGCACCGAAACCCTGGTGGCGCGCAACGCCATGGCGCGCCAGCAACTGGACGACGACCTCGCCGCCATGCAGAGCGCGCAGGCCGCGCTGGCCGCCTCGCGCGCCCAGGTGCTCTCGGCCGAGGCCGGCATCGCGGCCGCGCGCTCGCAGGTGATCGAGGCGCAGTCGGCGCTGGAAGCCGCGCAGGCCAGCGTCACGCGCCTGCAGGCGGACATCGCCGACAGCGAGCTGAAGACCGACCGCGTCGCCCGCGTGCAGTACCGCGTGGCGCAGCCGGGCGAGGTGCTGGCCGCCGGCGGCAAGCTGCTCAATCTGGTCGACCTGGCCGACGTCTACATGACCTTCTTCCTGCCCGAGCGCCAGGCTGGCCGCGTCGCGCTGGGCAGCGAGGTGCACATCGTGATCGATGCGGCGCCGCAGTACGTGATTCCGGCCAGGGTCAGCTATGTCGCCAGCGTCGCGCAGTTCACCCCCAAGACCGTGGAAACCGAGAGCGAGCGCGAGAAGCTGATGTTCCGCGTCAAGGCGCGCATCGACCCCGCGCTGCTGAAGAAACACATGGAGCAGGTCAAGACCGGCCTGCCCGGCATGGCCTACCTCAAGCTCGATGACGCCGCCGAGTGGCCGGCACACCTGCAGGTCAACGTCACGCCATGAGCGAGCCGCTCGCGCCGGTGGCGCAGATCGCGGGCGTCACCCTGCAGTATGGCCAGACCCGCGCGCTGGACGCTCTCGACGTCGAGCTGCCGGCCCGCCGCATGGTCGGCCTGATCGGCCCGGACGGCGTCGGCAAGTCCAGCCTGCTGGCGCTGATCGCCGGCGCGCGACGCATCCAGCAAGGCAGCGTGCGCGTGCTCGACGGCGACATGGGCGACGCCGGCCATCGCCGCGCCGTGTGCCCGCGCATCGCCTACATGCCGCAGGGCCTGGGCAAGAACCTTTATCCGACGCTCACCGTCGCCGAGAACCTGGAATTCTTCGGCCGGCTGTTCGGCCAGGACGCCGCCGAGCGGCGCTGGCGCATCGCCGAGCTGACCCGCAGCACCGGCCTCGCGCCGTTCCTCGAGCGCCCGGCGGGCAAGCTCTCCGGCGGCATGAAGCAGAAGCTCGGGCTGTGTTGCGCGCTGATCCATGACCCGGACCTGCTGATCCTCGACGAGCCGACCACCGGCGTCGACCCGCTGTCGCGCGCGCAGTTCTGGGAGCTGATCGCGCGCATCCGCGCCGAGCGCCCGCAGATGAGCGTGCTGGTGGCCACCGCCTACATGGACGAAGCGCAGCGTTTCGATCATCTGGTGGCGATGGACGCCGGGCGCATCCTCGCCACCGGCTCGCCGGCCGAACTGCTGGCGCGCACCGCCAGCGACAGCCTGGAAGAGGCGTTCATCGGCCTGCTGCCCGAAGACAAGCGCCGCCGCCACCGCACGCTGGAAATCCCGCCGCGCGAGGCCAGCGACAGCATCGCCATCGAGGCGCACGACCTGACCATGCGCTTCGGCGACTTCGTCGCGGTGGATCGCGTCAACCTGCGCATCGAGCGCGGCGAAATCTTCGGCTTCCTCGGCTCCAACGGCTGCGGCAAGACCACCACCATGAAGATGCTCACCGGCCTGCTGCCGGCCAGCGAGGGCCGCGCGCTGCTGTTCGGCAAGCCGGTGGACCCGCACGACCTGCAGACCCGCCAGCGCGTCGGCTACATGTCGCAGTCGTTCTCGCTGTACAGCGAACTCACCGTGCGACAGAACCTCGATCTGCACGCGCGGCTGTTCCACATTCCCGCCGAACGCCGCGAGTCGCGCATCCGCGAGATGCTCGAGCGCTTCGAGCTGACCGCCGAGGCCGACAGCCTGCCCACCGCGCTGCCGCTGGGCGTGCGCCAGCGCCTGTCGCTGGCGGTGGCGGTGATCCACGCGCCGGAGATGCTGATCCTCGACGAGCCGACCTCGGGCGTCGACCCGGTGGCGCGCGACGGCTTCTGGGAACTGCTGGTGCAGCTGTCGCGCGAAGACGGCGTGACCATCTTCATCTCCACCCACTTCATGAACGAGGCGCTGCGCTGCGACCGCATCTCGCTGATGCACGCCGGCCGCGTGCTCGACAGCGACACGCCGCAGGGGCTGATGGCCAAGCGCGGCCTGGCGACGCTGGAAGAAACCTTCATCGCCTACCTCGAGGACGCCGTGGCCGAAGGCGCGGCCGCCGCCCCGGCGAGCCCAGCGCCGACGCGCGTCGCGCCACCGCCGGCCGGCAATGGCAATGGCGCCGCGCAGAACCGCTTCAGCCTGCGCCGGCTGCTCAGCTACAGCCGCCGCGAGGCGATGGAGCTGCGTCGCGATCCGATCCGCGCCACGCTGGCGATGCTCGGCACGGTGATCCTGATGTTCATCATGGGCTACGGGGTCAGCTTCGACGTGGAGAACCTGACCTACGCCGTGCTCGACCGCGACCAGACCACCACCAGCCAGGGCTACCTGCTGAACATCGCCGGCTCGCGCTACTTCATCGAGAAGGCGCCGCTGGCCAGCTACGACGAACTGGACCGGCGCCTGCGCAGTGGCGACATCAGCCTGGCGATCGAGATTCCGCCGAACTTCGGCCGCGACCTCAAGCGCGGGGCGGTGCCGCAGGTGGCGTTCTGGATCGACGGTGCCATGCCGATGCGCGCCGACACCATCAAGGGCTACGCGCAGGGCATCCACCTCACCTACCTGCAGCAACTGGCGCGCGAGGCCGGCGTCGAGGCGCAGCTGTCGCCGGCCGACGTGGCCATCCGCTACCGCTACAACCCGGACGTGCAGAGCCTGCCGGCGATGGTGCCGGCGATGATCCCGCTGCTGCTGATGATGATTCCGGCGATGCTCACCGCGCTCGGCGTGGTGCGCGAGAAGGAGCTGGGCTCGATCACCAACTTCTACGTCACGCCGACCACCCGCCTGGAGTTCCTGCTCGGCAAGCAGCTGCCGTACATCGCCCTGGGCATGTTCAACTTCGCCACCCTGGCGCTCTTGGCGGTGTTCGTCTTCGGCATTCCGATCAAGGGCAGCATCCTCACCCTGTGCCTCGGCGCACTGCTCTACGTCGCCTGCGCCACGGGCCTCGGCCTGTTGATGTCGTCGATCCTCAACAGCCAGATCGCGGCGATCTTCGGCACCACCATCGTCACGCTGCTGCCGGCGATCCAGTTCTCCGGGCTGATCCACCCGGTCTCGGCGATGGAAGGCGTCGGCGCCTTCGTCGGCAAGCTCTACCCGACCAGCCACTTCCTGATCATCAGCCGCGGGGTGTTCTCCAAGGCGCTCGGGCTGGTCGAGCTGTACCCGTATTTCATCCCCATGCTGCTGGCCATTCCGCTGCTGACGGCGCTCAGCGTCGCCGGTCTGCGCAAGCAGGAGAAATGACATGGGCCACACCGCACGCAAGCTCAGCAACATTCTCCAGCTCGGTCTCAAGGAGCTGCGCAGCCTCTACCGCGACCCGGCGATGCTGGTGCTGATCATCTATTCGTTCACCGTGGCCATCTACGAAGGCGCCACCGCGGTGCCGGAAGCGCCGCATCGGGCGAGCATCGCGGTGGTCGACGAGGACCGCTCGCAGGCCTCGCTGCGCATCATCAACGCCTTCCAGCTGCCGTATTTCATCCAGCCCAAGGCCATCGATCTGGCGCAGATGGACAGCGGCATGGACGCCGGCCTCTACACCTTCACCCTGAACATTCCGCCGGGCTTCCAGGAAGACCTGCTCGCCGGGCGCCAGCCGAGCATCCAGCTCAACGTCGATGCCACCCAGGTCAGCCAGGCGTTCACCGGTGCCGGACACATCCAGCAGATCATCGCCAGCGAGACCGGCGAGTTCGTCCGGCGCTACCGCGGCGGCGAAGCGCTGCCGGTCGAGGCGGTGGTGCGCACGGCGTTCAACCCCAACCTCAGCCGCGCCTGGTTCGGCGCGGTGAACGAGGTGATCAACCAGATCACCATGCTGGCGATCATCCTCACCGGCGCCGCGCTGATCCGCGAGCGCGAGCACGGCACCATCGAGCACCTGCTGGTGATGCCGGTGACGCCGTTCGAGATCATGGTCGGCAAGGTCTGGGCGATGGGGCTGGTGGTGCTGGCGGCGTCGGCGTTCGCCCTGCGCTTCGTCGTCGAGGGCTGGCTGGACATCCCGATCCAGGGCTCGCTGCTGCTGTTCGCCGGCGGCGCCGCGCTGCACCTGTTCGCCGCCACCTCGATGGGCATCTTCTTCGGCACGGTGGCGCGCTCGATGCCGCAGCTGGGGCTGCTGGTGATCCTCACGCTGATTCCGCTGCAGATCCTCTCCGGCGGGGTGACCCCGCGCGAGAGCATGCCCGAGCTGGTGCAGCAGGTGATGCTGTTCGCCCCGACCACGCACTTCGTCGAACTGGCGCAGGCCATCCTGTTCCGCAGCGCCGGCGCCGCGGTGGTCTGGCCGCAGCTGCTGGCCCTGGCGGCGATCGGCGCGGTGTTCTTCGTCGGTGCGCTGTCGCGGCTGCGCAAGTCGCTGCGCTAGCGCCGTTCGTCCTGAACCAGACAGGCGATTGCCAGGCATCAGGACTCGCGCCAGGCTGGCCCGCGGATCGCTTCGAACCTCGCGCGGGGCCTGGCTGGAGGTCCGCTGGCAGCACTTGCAAGCCGCCGCCGGACTGGCATCAGGCCAGCACCCTATACTCCTCACCGTAACCAAACGGTCATGGCCGGCGCCGGGCGCCCCCGGGAATTTTTGCATCGCTGCCCGGTCTATCCAGCCGACACACGCTCAGAGCCTGACGCTCCAGAGCACGCCAAGGAAGCCCGATCACTATGCGCATTCTCGTAACTGGCGGGGCCGGATTCATCGGCTCGGCACTGATTCGCCACCTCATCCACGATACCGAGCACAGCGTGCTCAACCTGGACAAACTGACCTACGCCGGCAATCTCGAGTCGCTGGCCGCCGTGGAAGACCATCCGCGCTATCAGTTCCTCCAGGCCGACATCGCCGATCGTGAGCGGGTCAGCGAGGCGCTGCTGGACTTCCAGCCGGACGCCATCATGCACCTGGCCGCCGAATCGCACGTCGACCGTTCCATCGACGGCCCGGCCGAATTCATCCAGACCAACATCGTCGGCACCTATCAGCTGCTGGAAGCCGCCCGCGCCTACTGGCAGAGCCTGCCGGCCGAACGCCGCGAGGCCTTCCGCTTCCACCACATCTCCACCGACGAGGTGTACGGCGACCTGCACGGCACCGACGATCTGTTCACCGAAACCACACCCTACGCGCCCAGCTCGCCGTATTCGGCAAGCAAGGCCGCGTCCGATCACCTGGTCCGCGCCTGGCAGCGCACCTACGGCCTGCCGGTGCTGATCACCAACTGCTCGAACAACTACGGGCCGTTCCACTTCCCCGAGAAGCTGATCCCGCTGGTGATCCTCAACGCGCTGGACGGCAAGCCGCTGCCGGTCTACGGCGACGGCGCGCAGATTCGCGACTGGCTGTTCGTCGAGGACCACGCCCGCGCGCTGCTGACGGTGGTGAGCAAGGGCAAGGTCGGCGAGACCTACAACATCGGTGGCCACAACGAGCAGAAGAACATCGACGTAGTGCGCGGCATCTGCGCGCTGCTCGAAGAGCTGGCGCCGCACAAGCCGGCCGGCGTGGCACGCTTCGAGGACCTGATCACCTTCGTCAAGGATCGCCCAGGCCATGACCTGCGCTACGCCATCGACGCCAGCAAGATCGAGCGCGAGCTCGGCTGGGTGCCGCAGGAAACCTTCCAGAGCGGCCTGCGCAAGACCGTGCAGTGGTACCTGAACAACCTCGAATGGTGCCGTCGCGTCCAGGACGGCAGCTATCAACGCGAGCGCCTTGGCGCGCTGGAGAACATCGCATGAAGGGAATCATCCTCGCCGGCGGGTCCGGCACGCGCCTGCACCCCATCACCCTCGGCGTGTCCAAGCAGCTGTTGCCGATCTACGACAAGCCGATGATCTACTACCCGCTGTCGGTGCTGATGCTCGCCGGCATCCGCGACGTGCTGATCATCTCCACCCCGCACGACCTGCCGCAGTACCAGAACCTGCTCGGTGACGGCAGCCAGTTCGGCATCCGCCTGCAGTATGCCGAGCAGCCCTCGCCGGACGGTCTGGCCCAGGCGTTCCTGATCGGCGAGGAATTCATCGGCAGCGACCCGGTGTGCCTGATCCTCGGCGACAACATCTTCCACGGCCAGCACTTCACCGAGAAGCTGCAACGCGCCGCGCGCCAGGAAAAGGGCGCCACGGTGTTCGGCTACTGGGTCAAGGACCCGGAGCGCTTCGGCGTGATCGACTTCGACGAGAACGGCAAGGCGCTGTCCATCGAGGAGAAGCCGAAGAAGCCCAAGTCCAGCTACGCGGTGACCGGCCTGTACTTCTACGACAACGACGTGATCGAGATCGCCAAGTCGATCAAGCCCTCGCCGCGCGGCGAGCTGGAGATCACCGACGTCAACATGGCCTACCTCAAGCGCGGCGACCTCAACGTCGAGCGCTTCGGCCGCGGCTTCGCCTGGCTCGACACCGGCACCCATGACAGCCTGCTGGAAGCCTCGCAGTACGTGCAGACCATCGAGCACCGTCAGGGTCTGAAGGTCGCCTGCCTGGAAGAAATCGCCTACCAGCACAAGTGGATCGATCGCGAGCAGCTGCTGCGCCGCGCCGATGCGCTGGGCAAGACCGGCTACGGCCAGTACCTGTTCAAGCTGGCGGGTGAAGACGCATGAAGATCATCGAAACCAGCATTCCCGACGTACTGATCATCGAGCCGAAGGTCTTCGGCGACGAACGCGGTTTCTTCTACGAGAGCTTCAACGCGGCCGCCTTCGAGGCGGCCACCGGGCTCAAGCGCCAGTTCGTCCAGGACAACCACTCCAAGTCCCAGCGCGGCGTGCTGCGCGGCCTGCACTACCAGATCCAGCAGCCGCAGGGGAAACTGGTGCGTGTGGTGGCCGGCGAGGTGTTCGACGTGGCCGTCGACCTGCGCCGGAGTTCGCCGAGCTTCGGTCGCTGGACCGGCGTGCTGCTGAATGCCGAGAACAAGCGCCAGCTGTGGATTCCCGAGGGCTTCGCGCATGGTTTCGTGGTGCTCAGCGAGACCGCCGAGTTCCTCTACAAGACCACCGACTACTACGCGCCGGAGCATGAGCGCAGCCTGTTGTGGAACGACCCGGAGCTGGGCATCGACTGGCCGCTCGACACCCCACCGCAGCTGTCCGCCAAGGATCAGGCCGGCAAGCTGCTGCGCGATGCGGAGCTGTTCACATGAAGATCCTGATCACCGGCAGCCGCGGCCAGCTCACCCGTGAACTGCAGCTGGAACTGGCCGGCGACGGCAAGGTGCTCGCCCTCGGGCACAACGTCCTCGACCTGGCCGATCCCGCGCAGATTCGCGAACAGGTGCGCCTGCTGCGCCCCGACCTGATCATCAACGCCGCCGCCTACACCGCGGTCGATCCGGCCGAACGCGAGCGCGAACAGGCGTTCGCGGTAAACGCGCGCGGCCCTGGCGTACTCGCCGAGGAGGCGGCACGGCTCGGCGTACCGCTGGTCCACTACTCCACCGATTACGTCTTCGACGGGCGCAAGACCAGCGCCTACACCGAGCAGGACACGCCGCACCCGCTGGGCGTGTACGGCGCCAGCAAGCTGGCCGGCGAACAGGCGATCCAGGCGGTGGCCGGCGAGCAGCTGATCCTGCGCACCAGCTGGGTCTACTCCCTGCACGGCAAGAACTTTCTGCTGACCATGCAGCGCCTGCTGCAGGAGCGCGACGAGATCTCGGTGGTCGCCGACGAGATCGGCGCACCGACCTGGGCGCGCAGCATCGCCCGCACCACCGCGGCGATGATCCGCCGCTGGCGCGACGGCCAGCGCCCGCTCGACGGCCTCTATCACCTGAGCGCCGAGGGCGAGACGTCCTGGTACGGCTTCGCCTGCAGCATCGCCGAGCATCTGCAGAACCAGGGCACGCTGCGCGCGCGGATCGAGCCGATCCGCTCCTGCGACTACCCCACCGCCGCCCAGCGCCCGCTCAATTCACGGCTCGACTGTTCGCGCCTGCAGCAGGACTGGGACCTGCAGCTGCCGGACTGGGAAAGCGCGCTGCACGAATGCCTGAACGCCCCCTGCGCAATCCAGCTGGCGCGCCACGCCGCGCTGCAGCAAAGCCTCTGACCGCCCCGCCCACGGACCGGGCAACGGCGCGGCGCTGAATCTCGCGCCACCGAACGTGCATAATGCGCCGGACTCACAGGCGCCCCCATGACCGCATCCGCACTCACTCACCGCCCCCGCTGGCGCAACCTCGCGCTGCTCGCCGTACTGCTGGCGCCGCTGCTGTGGCCGCTGCAGCAACTGGCCGACCGCTACTACCGCAGCGAACTGACCGAACAGAATCGCCAGACCCTCGACCTCTACGTCGCCAACCTGCTCGGCACGCTCAACCGCTACGAGGTGCTGCCGCGCATCCTCGGCGAGCTGCCGGAGCTGCGCTCGGCGCTGCACAATGCCGAGGTGCCGCTGGTCCGCGATCGCGCCAACCGCCTGCTGCGACAGCTGCAGCAACGCACCGGGGCCGACGTGATCTATCTGATGGATACCGCGGGCACCACGCTGGCGACCTCCAACTGGGACGCCGAGGACAGCTTCATCGGGCGCAACTTCGCCTTCCGCCCGTACTTCCGCCAGGCGATGGAAGGCCGTCTGGGACGCTTCTTCGGCCTCGGCAACACCTCCGGCAAGCGCGGCTATTACTTCGGCTCGGCGGTGCGCGATGGCGATCAGATTCTCGGCGTGCTGGTGGTCAAGGTCGATCTGGACCATACCGAAACGCTGTGGGGCAACACCCCGGAGCAGCTGATGGTGACCGACGCCTTCGGCGTGGTGATCCTCACCTCGCGCGCGGACTGGCGTTTTCGCGCCAGCCGCGCGCTGAGCGCCGAGGAGCGCGAGCAGATCGCCTTCGACCAGCCCTACACCACCCTCGAACCGCGCGACCTGACGCTGAACATCGACGCCTGGCTGATCCAGAGCCGTGAACTGAAGGAGACCGGCTGGAGCGTGCGCATCCTCGCGCCGATCGCGCTGGTCGAGCGGCCGGTACGCACCGTGGTCGCCATCGGCGGCGCCACCCTGCTGGCGCTGCTGCTGTTGCTCGGCCTGCTGATGCAACGCCGGCGGCACTTTCTTGACCGCCTGGCGCTCGACGTGCAGGCCCGCCGCGAACTGGAGCAGCGCGTGCAGGAACGCACTCGCGACCTCGAAGCGCTGAACAGCCGCCTCAAGGTCGAGGTGCTCGAACGCGAACAGGCCCAGCAGGAGCTGGTGCGCGCGCAGGACGAGCTGCTGCAGGCCGGCAAGCTGTCGGCGCTGGGCACCATGAGCGCCAGCATCAGCCACGAGCTGAACCAGCCGCTGGCGGCGATCCGCAGCTATGCCGACAACGCCGGCGTACTGCTCGACCAGCAGCGCAATGCCGAGGCGCGCGACAACCTCAGGCTGATCAGCGAACTGACCGCGCGCATGGCCTCGATCATCGCGCACCTGCGCGCCTTCGCCCGCCGCGACCAGCACGCGCCCGAGCGCGTTGCCCTGCAGCCGGCGCTGGACGATGCGCTGGCGCTGCTGGCCAAGCGTCGCCAGGCGATGGGCGTCGAGCTGGTGCGCGACCTGCCGGAAGCCACGCTGTGGGTGCAGGCCGGCGAGACGCGCTTGCGGCAGATCCTCGCCAACCTGCTGGCCAACGCCCTCGACGCCCTCGCCGAGCGCCCGCCGGTCAGGCGCATCTGGCTGCGCGCCGAACAGCAGGGCAACGGCGTGCTGCTGACCCTGCGCGACAACGGCCCGGGATTTTCCGCCGAGGCGCTGCGCCGCGCGCGCGAGCCGTTCTTCACCACCAAGACCAGCGCCCAGGGTCTCGGCCTCGGCCTGGCGATCTGCGATACGCTGGTGCGCGCGCTGGGCGGCGAGCTGAGCCTCGCCAACCATCCTGACGGCGGCGCCCAGCTGGGCCTGTTCCTGCGCAGCGCCGACCCCGGCGCCGCCTTCCCGACCGAGGATCATCTGCAATGAGCAGCGACAACCTGATCAGCGCCGACGCCCAGGTGCTGCTGATCGACGACGACCCGCACCTGCGCAAGGCGCTGAGCCAGACCCTCGACCTGGCCGGCCTGCGGGTGGTCAGCCTGGGCGATGCGCGCGAGGTGGGCGCACGGCTGCCGGCCGACTGGCCGGGCGTGGTGGTTAGCGACATTCGCATGCCCGGCATAGACGGCCTGGAGCTGCTGCAGCAGCTGCGCGGGCGCGACGCCGAGCTGCCCGTCATCCTCATCACCGGCCACGGCGACATCCAGCTGGCGGTGCAGGCGATGCGCGCCGGCGCCTACGATTTCCTCGAAAAACCCTTCCCCAGCGAAGCACTGCTCGACAGCGTGCGCCGTGCCCTGGCGCTGCGCCGGCTGGTGCTGGACAACCGCAGCCTGCGCCTGGCGCTGGCCGATCGTCAGCAACTGACTGCGCGCCTGCTCGGCCATTCACCGGCGATGCTGCGCCTGCGCGAGCAGATCGGCGCGCTGGCCGGCACCCAGGCCGACGTGCTGATCCTCGGCGAAACCGGCGCCGGCAAGGAGGTGGTCGCGCGCGCGCTGCACGACCTGTCGAGCCGGCGCAACGGCCCGTTCGTGGCGATCAACGCCGGTGCGCTGGCCGAATCGGTGGTCGAGAGCGAACTGTTCGGTCATGAGCCCGGCGCCTTCACCGGCGCGCAGAAGCGACGCATCGGCAAGTTCGAGTTCGCCAACGGCGGCACGCTGTTCCTCGACGAGATCGAGAGCATGAGCCTGGACGTGCAGGTCAAGCTGCTGCGCCTGCTGCAGGAGCGCGTGGTCGAGCGGCTCGGCGGCAACCAGTCGATCGCGCTGGACATCCGCGTCATCGCCGCGACCAAGGAAGACCTGCGCGTGGCCGCCGATCAGGGCCGCTTTCGCGCCGACCTCTATTACCGCCTGAACGTCGCGCCGCTGCGCATCCCGCCGCTACGCGAGCGCAACGAGGACATCCTGCTGCTGTTTCAGCATTTCGCCGAAACCGCCGCCCAGCGCCACGGCCTGCCAATACGCGATCCGCAGCCGGAGCAGCGCGCCCTGCTGCTGCGCCACGACTGGCCCGGCAACGTGCGCGAGCTGCAGAACACCGCCGAGCGTTTCGCCCTCGGCCTCGGCCTGGGCCTGGAGCAGGCCGCCGCTGGCGCGCCGATGCCGGGCGGCGGCACGCTGGGCGAGCAGGTCGACGCCTTCGAGCGCGCGCTGATCGCCGCCGAACTGGCGCGCCCGCACAGTTCGCTGCGCAGCGCCGCCGAGGCGCTCGGCCTGCCGCGCAAGACCCTGCACGACAAACTGCGCAAACACGGCCTGAGTTTCGCCGAGGCTGGCGGAAGTCCGCCCGATGACGGGGAATGATTGGCGGGTTTCCGCCATCCCACCCGAACACGCCTCGCCTGCGACGAATTGCCTCGAATCCTCCCCGCGGCGCCGCCAGCCGCGCCGCGCGCAACCCGCAAAGCTGCGACCCAGACGGCTTTCCTGGCATCTGCCGATTCAAAGCGTCATGCGCAGCTGGTACAAGCTTTGCCCACGCGAGGCTGCAGCCGCCGGCTGGCACAGGCATTGCTAACCTACTGAAGCCTTGCGGGACATGTCGCTCGACGGCAGGAGGCATCGCCAAATGCTGCCTAGACTCATCGCAGGTCACTGCCGAATCGTCGCGCGGCGATTCTTCACAACAAGAGGGAAACACCAATGTTCAAACTGACTGCCAAGGCGCTGGCTTGCGCCCTGTCGCTGAGCATCGCCGGCCTGGCCCATGCGGCCGACCCGATCACCATCAAGTTCTCCCACGTGGTCGCCGAGAACACGCCGAAAGGCCAGGGCGCCCTGCTGTTCAAGAAGCTGGTGGAAGAGCGCCTGCCGGGCAAGGTCGAGGTTCAGGTTTACCCGAACTCCTCGCTGTTCGGTGACGGCAAGGAAATGGAAGCCCTGCTGCTGGGTGACGTGCAGCTGATCGCGCCGTCGCTGGCCAAGTTCGAACACTACTCCAAGGGCGTCCAGGTCTTCGACTTGCCGTTCCTGTTCGATGACATCGCCGCGGTTGACCGCTTCCAGAAGGGCGAGGCCGGCCAGAAGCTGCTGCGCTCGATGGAAGACAAGAACATCACCGGTCTGGGCTACTGGCACAACGGCATGAAGCAGCTGTCGGCCAACAAGAAGCTGATCGAGCCGAAGGACGCCCGTGGTCTGAAGTTCCGCGTACAGGCTTCCGCCGTACTGGACGAGCAGTTCAAGGCCGTGCGCGCCAACCCGCGCAAGATGAGCTTCGCCGAGGTCTACCAAGGCCTGCAGACTGGCGTGGTTAACGGTGCCGAGAACCCGTACTCGAACATCTACTCGCAGAAGATGCACGAAGTGCAGAAGTACATCACCGAGTCCAACCACGGTCTGCTGGACTACATGGTGATCACCAACACCAAGTTCTGGAACGGTCTGCCGGCTGACATCCGCGGCGAACTGGAAAGCATCCTGGCCGAGGTCACCGTCGAGGTGAACAAGCAGGCCGATGCGCTGAACCAGGGCGACAAGCAGCGCATCCTCGATGCGGGCACCACCGAAATCATCACCCTCACCCCGGAGCAGCGCGGCATGTGGCGCGATGCGATGAAGCCGGTGTGGAAGAAGTTCGAGGGCGAGATCGGTGCTGACCTGATCAAGGCCGCCGAAGCCGCCAACCAGGCGAAATAAGCTGTACCAGGGGCGGGCTACCCGCCCGCCCCTGCTGTAATTCCGGAAGTACCGACAGCCCAGTGAAAAAACACAGCAGCTAGCGAAGACGACGCCCGCACCAAGGGCAGGACGGCAGAGGCCCAGGCGATCCCGGCCACACCGCTTCTCTGGCGACAACAAGAGTTTTCATTGTGCTGTTACTCCAGCCGCCCCGGCTGGTTCATGGCGCACGTTCCGTGTTCGCCCACCGTAAACTTGCAGTCCATCGGGAGATGTCATCCATGAACGCCCTGCGGCGCGTCTGGGACCACTTCGAGGAGAGCTTCATCGCTTTCCTGCTGGCGGCCATGACACTGGTGACGTTCGTCTACGTCATTCTCAACAACCTCTACACGCTGTTCTACGACCTGGGCGATCGGTTCGAGGGCAGCGCCGATTTCTGGTTCGCCATCGGCGACTTCATCATCGGCCTGGCCCAGTCCATGACCTGGAGTACCGCGCTGACCAAGGCGCTGTTCGCCTGGCTGATCTTCTTCGGCCTGGCCTATGGCGTGCGCACCGCCGGCCATATCGGCGTCGATGCGCTGGTCAAGCTTGCGCCGCGCCACGTGCAGCGCATCATCGGCATCATCGCCGGCCTCATCTGCCTGGGCTACGCCGGGCTGCTGAGCGTCGCCAGCTTCGAGTGGATCCACACCCTGTTCAACGCCAACATCGGCGCCGAGGACTTGGGCCACATCGGTATCAAGCAGTGGCACATCGGCCTGATCGTGCCGTTCGGCTTCGCGCTGATGTTCATCCGTTTCGCCGAGATTTTCGTGCGCATCCTGCGTAATCAGCAGACCGGTCTGGGGCTCGCCGACGAAGCCGCCGATGCGGTCAAACTGACCGAGCACGAGGAGCACAAGTAAATGACCATCCTGTTTCTGTTCGCCCTGCTCTTCCTGCTGATGTTCCTCGGCGTACCGATCGCCGTGTCGCTGGGCCTGGCCGGCTCGCTGACCATCATGATCTTCAGCGAGGACTCGGTGCGCTCGCTGGCGATCAAGCTGTTCGAGACCTCCGAGCACTACACCCTGCTGGCGATCCCGTTCTTCCTGCTTGCCGGTGCATTCATGACCACCGGTGGCGTGGCGCGCCGCCTGATCGACTTCGCCAATGCCTGTGTCGGCCATATCCGTGGCGGCCTGGCCATCGGCGCGGTCCTGGCGTGCATGCTGTTCGCCGCACTGTCCGGCTCCTCGCCGGCCACCGTGGCCGCGGTCGGCTCCATTGCCATCGCCGGCATGGTGCGCTCCGGCTACCCGCAGGCCTTCGGCGCGGGCATCGTCTGTAACGCCGGTACGCTGGGCATCCTCATCCCGCCGTCGGTGGTGATGGTGGTCTATGCCGCCGCGACCGAAACCTCGGTCGGCAAGCTGTTCATGGCCGGCGTGGTGCCGGGCCTGCTGCTCGGCACGGTACTGATGGTGGCGATCTACATCATCGCGGTGAAGAAGAACCTGCCGGCGCTGCCGCGCGCGACCTTCCGCGAGTGGCTGTCCTCTGCACGCAAGGCGATCTGGGGCCTGCTGCTGATGGTGATCATCCTCGGCGGCATCTATTCGGGCATGTTCACCCCGACCGAAGCGGCCGCCGTGGCAGCGGTGTACTCCGGCTTCGTCGCGCTGTTCGTCTACAAGGACATGACCATCCGCGAATGCCCGAAGGTGATCCTGGAGTCGGCCAAGCTGAGCATCATGTTGATGTTCATCATCGCCAACGCCATGCTGTTCGCCCACGTGCTGACCACCGAGCAGATCCCGCAGACCATCACCGCCTGGGTGCTGGAAGCCGGCCTGCAGCCGTGGATGTTCCTGCTGGTGGTGAACATCGTGTTGCTGGTGGCCGGTGCCTTCATGGAGCCGTCGGCGATCATCCTGATCCTCGCCCCGATCCTCTTCCCGATCGCCGTGCAGCTGGGCATCGACCCGATCCACCTGGGTGTGATCATGGTGGTGAACATGGAGATTGGCCTGATCACGCCGCCGGTGGGCCTGAACCTGTTCGTCACCTCGGCAGTGACCGGCATGACCGTCACCCAGGTGATCCGCGCCGCCATGCCGTGGCTGATGATGCTGCTGAGCTTCCTGGTGATCATCACCTACGTGCCGTGGATTTCCCTGGCGCTGCCCGAAGCCCTGGGCATGTAGCGTTCGACCTCTCTGCTTTCCTTTTTTGCCCGGCCTTAGTGCCGGGCTTTTTTTTGCCGTTCAGGCCGACAGCGGCAGCGCGGCGCGGCGACGGAACCAGCCGGTGACCGACAGGCGGTCGACCTGCGTCGGCAGCACTTCATGCGGGAACTCGCCGGCCATGAACACCACCAGGGTGCCTGCCTCCGGGGCGACATCGAGGCTCTCACCGTCGGCCAGATACAGGCGCAGGGCGCCGCCGTGATCGGGCTGCCAGTCCGGATTGAGATAGAGCACGGCGGTCACGCTGCGGCTGTCATCGTCGCGAAAACGGTCGAGATGAGTCTTGTAGAACGCGCCCGGCGGATAGAAAGCGAAGTGACACTCGAACTCCTCCAGGCCGAGGTACAGCTCGCGGTTGAGCTGCTCGCGCAGCGCATCCATCAGCTGCAGGTAGAGATCGCTGGCGGCCGACTGGCCGGGTTCCAGCCAGAGAATGCGGTCGCTGCGTATGCCTTCATGCACCGCCTGGCTTCCGCCGCGTCCGATCGCGGCTGGCACCATGACACCCTCCGCCTCGCGGCGGCGACACTCTTCGGCGAGGCGGAGGGAGTCATGGCCTGGGATGAACGCACGCTGTACCGACCAGCCACGCACGGCCAGGTCATCGATGAGAGTCGAAAACTGCAAGATCAGGGCTCCGAGAGATCGGGATCATCGAACCGCCACGGCGGGCCACGCGGCGCAACGGGGAACGATGCGCGCAGCTGACATTCAAGATGATCTGGGGAAGAGGCGCACGATCATGCGCCCGGTGGCGTATTCTGCGCCCGCCGGGTGGCATCGGGAAATGCCCGCGTGGCGGCCGGACTGTGGCAATTCGTCCAGCCTCCCGACCGCGCCAGCCCCGCTCGACAGTCGGCCAGGCGGCGTCGACAATGCCCGACCCCGTACAGGAGATCCCATGCGCGCCTTTCTTGCCCTTGCCCTTTTGGTCATCAGCTTCGCCAGCCAGGCTGATGTCTACGAAGAACTCTACGAAACCGCCGGCTGGACCGAGCAGCGCGCCAATTTCAGCGACGCGCTGACCGCCGCCCAGCAGCGCTACAAGGACAGCCTGCCGCCGGCGGTATTCCAGGCGCTGGTCGACAACAGCAACCGCCGCTTCGCCAGCGACGCCGTGGATCGGCGCGTCCTGCAGGCGCTGCGCGAGCACCTGGCCGAGCCGCAGCCGGCGCTGCAGTTCTTCCAGACTCCGCTGGGGCGCAAGGTCGTCGCTGCCGAGGTACTGGCGGCGCGCCGCGAACAGCTCGCACAGCATGTCAACGGCCTGCCGCGCATGGACGCCGGCAGCAATCGCCAGCTGTTGATCCGCCATCTGGCGCAGGCCATTCCGGCCAGCGCCGCCGGGGCCGAAGTCAGCCTGGCGCTGGCCGGTGTGGCCGCCGACAGCCTCAGCCAGATGCTGCCCGGCATTCTCGGCGGCGGCCAGGCGCAGGGGCTGCTGAACAGCCAGCGCGAACGGCTGGTGCAGCAGATCGAGGGCGATCTGGACAACACCCTGCTGTATGTCTATCGCTCGCTGTCCGATGCCGAACTGGAGGAGTACCTGCAGTTCGCCCAATCCGCCGAGGGCAAGGCGTACTACGCGGCGGCGCTGCAGGCGCTGCGCGCGGGTCTGGCGGTAGGCCCGGATTCGGTCCAGGCGCAGCAGCGCTGAGCGCCACCCGCGCTCATTTCAGGCGCTCGCGCAGGAAGGCGAAATAACGCTGGCGCAGCGCCTCGCTTTCGTTGACCAAGTGATGGCGCGCGGCCGGCAGGCGCAGGATCTCCGGCGCGGCGAACTTGCTCTGCAGCACCGGCAGGTTGTACTGCCAGTCCACCGTCATGTCCGCCTCGCCCTGGATAATCAACGGCGACTCGCCGCTGCCCGTCGCCTTCTCGATGCGCGGAATCCAGCGCGACAGCGCGCCGACCCAGGCCGTCGGCAGGATGTTCGCCTGCAGCGGGTCCTCGGTCTGCACGAACTGCAGGAAGCGCGTGTCGCTGGAGTTGTCGCTGAAGCTGCGCGGGATCTGCTGGACGAAGCGGCGCACCAGCTCGTAGCTGAGCTTCGAGCGCAACCAGGCGCGCGGGCGGACCAGCGGCGCCAGCAGGATGGTGCGACCGCGCTCGGCGTTCTGCGGCTGATGCAGCAGATGATCGAGCAGAATCGCGCCGCCGGTACTCTGCCCGAGCAGGTGCCACGGGCGTGGCAGATCGAGCTGGCGCGCCTGCTCGAACAGGCCGTTGAGCACCGCCTGGTATTCCTCGAACTCGTTGATGCTGGCCGGCGGCCCGCTGGACAGACCGTGTCCCGGCAGGTCGCAGGCGAGTACGGCGAAGCCCATGTCCAGACCCCATTCGACGACATGGCGGTACAGCCCCATGTGATCGTAGTAGCCATGCATCACCAGCAGGCTGGCGTGCGGCTGCGGCGGCCACCAGGCCTGGGCCACCACGTCGTAGTCGCCCACGCGAAAACGCCCGAGGCGGCTGTGAATGTCACGCCGCTGCGGCAGGTCGAGGCCGTAATAGGCCTGGTAGTGCCGGGCCTCGGGGCTCAGCTCGGTGGCGGCGTGCAGCTCGCCAAGCTGCGCGCGTAGCAGGTCGGGTTGGATTCGCTGGGGCATGGCCGTTCAGTTCGTCGAAACAGCGGACGTCATAAGGTCCTGTGCGGAAAACCGCCGCAGCGGCGCGGCATGGCGGCATATTCCGCTCTGTGGCGGGGCATGGCAAGCTGACGCCCCCGCCGCCGAGACCCGCCATGCACCCGCGCCGCAAACTCCTGCTTGCCTCCCTGCTCACCCTGCTCGTGGCTGGCGGCCTGCTGGCCGCGTTCAAGTGGTTCGAGGGGCGCTACCTGCGCACCTTCGAGGGCGAGCGCGCCGAACTGTTTTCCGGCGACGACCTCAGGCTGCCCACCGAACTGCAAGGCCCGGGGCCGGTGCGCTTCGTGCACTTCTGGGATCCGGGCTGCCCGTGCAACGTCGGCAACCAGCAGCATCTGGAAGAGCTGCTCAAGCGCTTCGCCGGACAGCCGGTGGAGTTCTACGAGGTGCGCAAACCCGGCAGCAAGGGCCGGCTGCCGCCGTCGCTGGCGGCGCTGAAGCCGCTGGCCAACCTCGAAGGCGCCGCCGAACTGCCCGCCAGCCCGGCCGTGGGCATCTGGGATCGCAACGGCGAGCTGGTCTATATCGGCCCCTACAGCGAGGGCGCGGTGTGCAG